>OIHW01000005.1_pt1 | contig 118257 bp, 74 predicted proteins | sample 1582531 | NCBI WGS metagenome assembly OIHW01 (sample SAMN02675048, study PRJEB24791) | human gut metagenome, SKBSTL034 | isolation source: stool | host: Homo sapiens | place: USA
TGGGGTCGCGAGTTCGAGTCTCGTTTTCCGCTCCACACAAAAGTAGCAGCCTTGCGGAATTCGCGAAGCTGCTTTTTTATTTTTACATTTAATTCTCACCACATGGGAATGGATTTGTCAAATTCTACCTGCGACACACTGCGGGCGAATTTGGACTTTGCGAAGACAAATCCTTCCTTATTATCGCTCTAAAGTAGGTAACCATGAACATTTATGCACGTTATTTCAATCAGGATGTCCTGGTGCGTAGTTATGATGAATTGATGGATTTTCTCACCAGCATTCCCGAAATTCCCATGAACCAACGCCTGGCGGAGGATATACGTACCTACATGGAAAGCGATATGCCCTACCCGAAGCGTTACAAAATCCGTCCGCGCGTTTACTTTATTCTGATTAAGACGGACGCTGAGACCATGGAGGATTTCAAAACGAACCGCAAAACGGTTGAATCGCCTGCAAGCTTGGCTCAATCCATGAATTCTGCTGCTGAACCTTTGGTTAACAAGAAGGAAATCAAAGCGGCTCAACTGGCTGAGGAACGCGAAGGTTGGTATTTGGGCACCTTGCTCTTTAAGCGTGTGATTCAGATTGCCACGACGCAAAAGTGTTACTATCAGGACACGACGTTCCAAGCCTATGTACGCACGACTTCGGGTATGGAATGTTACAACCGCATTATCAAACACTTGAAGGGTCGTTCCGAAGTTGATCAGCGCAGCCAGTTCCCCTCCGCAAAGGGTAACAACTTTACATTCGAGTTCATCGGCGACAAGTTGCCGGGCGAAAACGAGAAGTAATTGAAAGATTTATCGCTGCTTTACAGCATCAGATAACATAAGGAGTAAGCTGATTGCTATTTTTTCTGATTCATCACAACGAATCAGTGCTAATCATTTGCTGCAATCAAATAAAAAGCTTACTTTTGCACCCGCAAATGGTTCCGTAGCTCAGTTGGATTAGAGCAACGCCCTTCTAAGGCGTGGGTCTTGGGTTCGAACCCCAACGGAATCACTTGAAAAAAGGAGAATGACGCTTGTCATTCTCCTTTTTTCGTTTTCTACTTGAGATGAAATAAAGATGGCGATGGCTGCTGGATGGCGGCAAATTAATAGTATACGATTCTTCCTTCGTGGACGAAGGAACTCCTGCAATAGGTTGCCTATCTAATTTGGGCGGATGAAGATACTTCTGCTAGGAAGCGAAGATGATGTACGGTCGCGGCATGCCGCGACCCAATAGTATACCATTCTTCCTTCGATAGATAAAGGAACTTCTGCTATAGGTTGGCTATCTAATTGGGGCGGATGAAGATACTTCTGCTATGGGTCGCGGCATGCCGCGACCGTACAGCATTAGCGACACATCAGCATACCATTCTTACTTCGATGGAAGAAGGAACTCCTACTACAACTTTACTATTTCCTTTCAGCGCATAAAGCTACTTCTACTACGAAACACATCAAGCGGCTTTTTTAGCATAATCGCATACCACCTGAGCAAGGAATGAATATGCCCCAACAAGCAGGTCATACCTCCCATTTCTCAAGCATTTCAAATCATCCACTTTATCGCTTACCCCAATAAGCCTCCATGCGATCGCGCAGACGGTCTTCCTGCGGATTGGCACAGGGAGTCCACAGGCGCGTATGCTGTAATTCATCGGGAAGGTATTGCTGCGGCGTAAAATTATTGGGATAATCGTGTGGATAGAGATAGCCATCGTGATAACCCAATTCTGCCATCAGCTGGGTAGGCGCATTGCGCAAGGGAAGAGGCACGGGAAGGTTGCCCGTGCGACGTACTAATTCGAGTGCCGAATTGATGGCGGCATAGGCTGAATTGCTCTTCGGACTGGTGGCCAAATAAACTGTGGCTTCGGCAAGGGGAATACGGCCCTCGGGCCAGCCAATCTTGCTGACGGCATCGAAGGCGGCGTTGGCGAGCAACAGCGCATTGGGATTGGCTAGCCCAATATCTTCAGCAGCTGAAATGACCAGGCGACGGGCAATGAACTTGGGGTCTTCCCCACCCTCTATCATGCGGGCTAACCAGTAAAGAGCTGCGTCGGGATCGCTTCCACGGATGCTTTTGATGAAAGCTGAGATGATATCGTAGTGCATTTCACCCTGTTTGTCGTATGCCAACGGGTTTTGCTGAAGGCGCAAGGTGATGGTTTCATTGTCAATGACCAACGGACCATCGGGCGAAGCTGAAGTGACAAGATCTAAGATGCCGAGAAGTTTTCGAGCATCCCCTCCGCTATACCGAAAGAGGGCTTCAGTTTCCTTGACCTCAATCTGTCGTTCCTTGAGTACTACGTCCTGCGTCAAAGCGCGGTGAAGTAACTCTTCTAAATCGGACTTTTCCAAACTCTTCAGTACATAGACCTGACAACGCGAAAGCAACGGACGAATGACTTCAAAGGAAGGATTCTCTGTTGTCGCGCCAATTAAGGTTATGGTACCGGTCTCGACTGCAGAAAGCAGGCTGTCTTGTTGGGATTTGGAGAAGCGGTGAATCTCGTCGATGAAAAGAATGGGACTCTGGTTGCTAAAGAAGCGTCCGCCCGAAGCGCGTTCGATGACTTCACGCACGTCCTTCACCCCACTGTTGACTGCCGAAAGGGTGTAAAAGGTGGTGTCGAGACGTTGGGCTACGATTTTAGCAAGCGTAGTCTTACCTACACCGGGAGGTCCCCACAGAATAAAGGAAGCAATATGCCCGGAGTCTATCATGCGACGAAGGACGGCTCCTTCGCCCACCAGGTGTTTCTGTCCGATATAGTCGTCAAGCGAGGTCGGACGAAGGCGTTCGGCTAAGGGTTTCATAAAACGGAAGGTATTTAAGAGGAAACGAACGGTCGTTTCCCCCAACGAGTTGCGAAGGTAAACATAATGGCTACGACTGTCAAGAGCCGAGAAGGAGAATCTGCGGGAAGGAACGGATGGTTTACGCGCCTCCCTTCCCTGCCTTGCGGCTGTAGGCTCTCATCTGCCAAGTATTGTAGAGGTTGTGCCAGATGCTATAAAAGCCACCTGCCATGGAGGTGACGGGATTGAAGAAGGTGTAGCCCAACCAAATGGCGAAGACGGTATTCTTCTGTCCGAGGGACTGGGTGGTACTGACGGGCAAACCGTAACGCCGCCCCAGGCGTTTGCCTACACCAAACTGAAGGATGCAACAGAAGAGGGAGATGAAAGCGATACCAACTAGTTCGGTCGCAGCATGGTCGGTATGGACAATGCTACGCACAGTCACGGCTATTGCCAGGCTGAGGGCTATTGCCCAAAGATAGAATGCAAGGTCGCGGAAGGAGGTGAACCAGGCATGCAGACGAGGCGCAAAGCGACGCACTGCGAAGGCTGCTAGTAGGGGACAAATGAGCATGGGAAACACCCGGCAGAGAATGAGGAAAAAGGAATGGAGAAAGTGGCTGCCTACCTCGGGATGGATCAACGGAACGAGCAGTGGGACGGTCACGGCCACGCTGAGGTTAATCAGGAGGGTATACATGGTGACATCGGCGGCATCACCCCCTAACTTTTGCGTCACGACGGCGGCTGCGGTGGCCGTGGGACAAATCAAGCAGAGCATGGCACTCTCGATGATAATCGAACCAGGTACTTGGGGGAAGAAATGAAGCAGCAGGCTGCCTGCTGCGAAAAGACCGCACTGAAAAAGCAGGTGAACAAAGTGGACGCGGCGCAAGCGGAGCTGGGAGGGCGACACCTTGCAGAAGGAGAGGAAGAGCATCGAGAAGATGAGCACGGGCTGTACGACGGAGACTATGGGTGCGGCATAGGGACGCGTGAGGTCAAAGCAGGGGCAAAGATGATAGACGGCGTAAGCGAGTGCTCCGGTCAGGATGGCTAGGGGAAGTGTCCAGGTTTTGAGAAATCGAAACATGAGTGGGTATTACTAAGAAATCGCAGAAAAGTTGATTATTGTCTTCTTTAATAGACGGAGATGGGACCAAACGACTTCATTTTGCGGAAGAGTCTCAGTAGGATCGTGTTCGAGCACGTCGGCAGCCGCTTCGCGGGCTATCTCCATCAGCTCCTGATCCTTGGTCAGATTGGCTATCTTGAGGTCGAAAGGCATTCCGCTCTGTGCGGTTCCTTCGAGATCGCCTGGTCCGCGCAGTTTGAGGTCTTCCTCGGCAATGACAAAACCATCGGTACTGTCGACCATGACTTGCATGCGGCGCTGAGTGGTTTCGCTCAGTTGGTCTTTGGTCATGAGGATGCAGTAGGATTGTTCTGCTCCACGGCCCACACGACCTCGTAGCTGATGGAGCTGAGCTAAACCGAAGCGTTCAGCATTCTCGATGACCATAACAGAAGCGTTGGGCACATTGACACCCACTTCGATGACAGTGGTCGACACGAGGATGTGGGTTTCATGCCGTTTGAAGCGTTGCATGGCTTCCTCCTTATCGGCAGGTTTCATCTTACCATGTACCATGCCTACACGATAGTCGCGGAAGAGCTCGACCAACTGGTTGTAACCCGTCTCGAGGTCGCGAAGGTTTTGCTTCTCATTCTCCTTAATCAATGGATAAACGACATAGACTTGCCGACCGAGCCTCAGCTCATGACGCATTCCTTCATAGAGTCGTCCGCGGTCGGCCGAACGGTAGTGAAGTGTCTGGATGGGTTTTCGTCCCGGGGGCAGTTCGTCGATGATGCTGACATCGAGATCGCCGTAAACGGTCATGGCAAGGGTGCGGGGGATGGGAGTGGCGGTCATGACGAGGATGTGAGGCGGACGGATATTCTTTTCCCACAGTTGCGCACGCTGTTTGACCCCAAAGCGATGCTGTTCGTCTATAATCACGAGGCCCAGATTGAGAAAACCGACGGTAGGCTCAATGAGTGCATGGGTGCCAACCAGTAACTGAATGCTTCCGTCAGCTACTCCCTGCAACACTTCCTTTCGCTTTTTGCCTTTGACTGTGCCAGTCAACAAGGCGACCCGAACAGGAAGCGGACCAAGATATTCGCTGATGGAGACGAAATGTTGCTCGGCAAGAATCTCAGTAGGAGCCATGATGCAAGCCTGGAATTGGTTGTCGATGGCAAGCAGAGCACAGAGCAGGGCGACCATGGTTTTGCCACTGCCAACGTCGCCTTGAAGCAGGCGATTCATCTGTCGCCCGGTCGAAAGGTCTTTGCGTATCTCGCGCACCACGCGTTTCTGGGCATTGGTCAGTTCGAAAGGCAGTCGCTCATTAAAAAAGCGGAGGAACTGTTCGCCCACACGTTCGAAGACAAAGCCGGCACATTGGAGTTTCTGCTGTCGGTGGTAGCGGAGAATGTCGAGCTGCAAGTAAAAGAGTTCTTCGAACTTGAGCCGCCGCGTGGCTTCGGGAAGTGCAGCGGCTGACTGGGGGTGATGGATGGTACGAAGAGCTTCGTCGAGCGGAAGAAGGTGGTAACGGTTGACTAAGTAAGGAGGCAAGGATTCAGGAACAGGTTGCTGATGAAGCATAGCAAAAGCACGTTCGACCAAGTCGCCCATATTGCGTGAGGTAAAGCCCTGACGCTTCATCCGCTCGGAGGTATGGTAATGGGGTTGCATGGTCAAGGGCTTCTCCTCGCTCTGGTCGGCATCTTCCAGCTCGGGGTGAGGAATGTTCAGCCGACCATTAAAATGAGTGGGCTTGCCAAGCAAGAGGTAGGTGCGGTTGTACTGCACCTGTTTGTCCATGGCTTTGACAGCACGAAACCAAACGAGTTCTACATAGCCCGTACCATCGGAAAAGAGGGCTACGAGACGTTCGCTACGTCCGCTTCCTTCGATGTTTTTCATCACGATTTGTCCCCGCAACTGAACATAAGGCATTCCTTCCACAAGGTCGGCTACCCGATGGACAACACTACGGTCAATATACTTATAGGGAAAGTGGTAGAGCAAATCGCGCAGGGTGGTAATGCCAAGGTCATCACCCAGAACTTTGGCTCGCAAGGGACCTACGCCCTTGAGATACTTGATGTCGGTCTGAAGGGGATTCATAACTGCATAAGGCAATGTTTAGGCTGGTTCTATTAATGATCAATTGATAAGTGGAAGGCTGAAGAGTTTAAGTTGAAAGCCATTAGCTTGATGAATAAACTTGTAAACTCATCATCTCCTAAACTGTAATTGATAGAACATCCCTTTAGCGATTGCCGGAGGTGGAATAGTGGATGAAAACATAGAATGAACACGACACAAAGGAGCTCCTTACGCGCAAAAGAATACAGGGTGTGTTCATCGTACAGGAACAAACGCGAGCAGGAGACTTTGCACGGTAAAACGAAGTTGCTGCTTCTCTCGGCTGAAAGGAAGAACCAGAAATGTGCCGTTCATGCTCTTCCATGAGCACCAATGCTTGGACACAGCAAAAGGATTTGAGGAGCCTTCAGTACCGCTACTTTCGGCAGATTCCTCTATATCAACGGAACTGCGAAGCGAGTGATGAAGATTCACCAAATCCTTTTCCATACACTGCGGCTTAGCTCCCCGAAACTGCTAGGGAGGCCACGGTCATGAAGATGTGCAACTTAAATGGTAAGCACGCAGTGCATGCTGGGGTCGTAACCCGTAAAGCACATTTCACGCTCTACCTGGTCGACGATGGCCAAGTCATTGACTAAATGACGGGCTAACGTTACTGCAAAAAGATGGGTAGCGGCCGGACCACATCCTGTGATGATATTGTCGTGAACCACAACAAAGGCTTCATTGTGGTAGAAGACTTTTTCCATGTTTTCCTGCAAACCAGGATACATGGTGAAGTGCTTGAACTGAAGAATGTTGGCCGAATAAAGTACCATCGGACCCGCACAAATAGCTGCGATACATGCACCCTGATTATATTGAGAAGCGATGGCCTGACGCAACACGGCATTTTTCATCATCGATTCTGTTCCCTTTAAGCCACCGGGAATAACGAGGGCTTCACAATTTACTAAATGGTTCTTGCGGAAGACACTATCGGCCTTCACTTCCAAGCCACGGGCACTGGAAACAACACGCTTGCCCGTTACGCTCAGCGTCTGAACCATCAGTCCGCAACGGCGAAGAATATCAATGGTACCAAGGGCTTCGATTTCTTCAAAACCATCAGCGAGAAATAAATAAACCATGCTATTTTAATAAAATTGATTAGTCAAATGATTGAGGGAAACTAACGCTTGCGCGTTGACACGTATTTAGGCTTGCAGACACTTAAGATATTGCTGTATCGTATCGTGCAAACCGAGGTAAAGAGCGTCGGAAATGAGGGCGTGACCTATGCTGACTTCGTCGAGCCAGGGAATACGTTGGTGGAAATAGGCTAAATTGTCTAAGCTGAGATCGTGACCGGCATTGAGTCCCAATCCCAACTCGCGGCAACGAAGGGCGGTCGTGACAAAAGGTGCTATGGCGGCCTCGCGGTCCTGGGCATACTGGGCTGCATAAGGCTCGGTATAAAGTTCTACACGGTCGGCTCCTAAAGCAAGAGCACCTTCAGCCATAGCTACATCTGGTGAGATAAAAAGACTGACACGGATGCCTGCTTCCTGAAACTTTTGGATAATGGGACGAAGGAAGTCGGCATGGGTCACGGTATCCCATCCATGATTGGAAGTAAGCTGGTCGGGCGCATCGGGAACGAGCGTCACTTGAGCGGGACGTACTTCGAGTACCAGGTCACAAAAATCGGGAGAAGGATAACCCTCGATATTGAATTCGGTTGTCAACAACAGACGGAGGGTTCGCACATCGCTGCGGCGAATATGACGCTCGTCGGGACGAGGATGAACCGTGATGCCTTGAGCACCAAATAGCTCACAATCTAAGGCGACCTTCAATACATCAGGATTATTGCCACCACGCGCATTGCGTAACGTGGCTATCTTATTGATGTTTACACTCAATTTTGTCATAATCTTCAAGTATTATTTCCTACGAAAGCAGTACTTTTGCGTAGTCCGCAGGAGAGAAGCTCTCCTTGCGCTAAATAAGAAAGTCAAGAGAAAATAGAAGAATGAAAAGAAAGACTGGAAGGTTGTCTGAACACTCCCTAAATAACTATTCGAACCCAAACGAGACGAGTTTTTTCTATCTTGGGGAAGAATGTTGAAATATTTTTTCATTCACTCTCTTGTATGGATGCAAAATTACGCCTTTTTAGTAAGATTACCCACACTAGACCCGACTAAAACGACTAAAAACCCTCACTTTTAATCATTTCTTTCTCGTCATGAATTCAAATCGCCCTCGCTTCGCACTGTTTGGCAATGTCTACCAAACAAAAAAGAATCAATATGTGGCCGCTATCATCCGTAAACTTCAGGCGATGGAGGTGCAAATCTGTGTAGAAGAGGAATTTGGCGACTTTATCCAACGAGAACTGGGGGTGGACTTGAGTTCCTGCGGGCGATTTTGTACCTGCAATCAGGAACGGGCAGACTTGGCCATCTCGATTGGTGGCGACGGAACCTTCTTGGGAACGGCTGCGAAGGTGGGAACATTAGGTATTCCCATTTTGGGTATCAACACGGGTCGCTTGGGCTTCCTGGCCGACGTGTCACCCGACTGTATTGACTCTTCGCTCGAAGCTCTCTATGCGGGCGATTACATCGTAGAGGAACGAAAGGCCTTGGCTGTTGAAAAAGACGGAGTGCTCTCAGCATTTTATCCCTATGCACTCAATGAGGTGGTGGTGCTGAAACACGATAACTCTTCCCTCATTGAGATTAAGACCTTCGTCAACGATCATTACTTGACCAACTACCTGGCAGATGGCCTCATCATTTCGACTCCGACAGGTTCTACGGGCTATTCGCTCAGTGTGGGCGGACCAATCTTGGTTCCCCAGTCGGGCACGTTCTGTCTGTCACCCATTGCACCACACAGCTTATCGGTGAGACCGGTCGTTATTCGTGACGACGTGGAAATCAGACTGGAAGTGAAGAGTCGTAGCCACAATTTTCTGCTATCAAGTGACGGAAAAAGTGAATCGCTTCCCGACACCACGGTGATTTCGGTACGCCGGGCACCTCATACGATTAAAGTGATTAAGATTAACCATAAACATTTCTTCGAGACCTTGCGCGACAAGATGATGTGGGGGGCGGACCAACGGAATTGATCAGCACACAGTGAGGCTTCCGAAACCATGAAGGCGTGGGGCTGACAGCAAACCAATCTGCACGGCTTATTGGAAACGAATGTTTCCGGTCTTTTATCCACTCACAACAGATGGAAGACGGATAGCCTCTTCGCACGCAACCAACTATACCCCCAAGGAACGAATTGCTCCCGTCCGAATGAGCTGATTCCAAAGGGAACAGACCTTTGCTGACGCGCATGCGTTACGCTCCGCTCAATGAAGAAATAACTTATACCCGATACACTTATGCCTAAGACAACCATTTCAAATCGCAGCATTCAGGCTGATTTGCGTTATCTCAAATTGCTGGCCCGCGATTTTCCTACCATATCTCAAGTTACCACGGAGATTATTAACCTCGAAGCGATTCTGCACTTACCTAAGCCTACGGAGCACTTCCTGGCTGACTTGCACGGGGAGAATGAAGCGTTTCAACACGTGTTGCGCAACGCTTCGGGTAATATCAAGCGCAAGGTAAAGGAACTCTTTGGCAACACGCTACGTGGCAAGGAGATACGCGACCTTTGCACGCTGATTTACTATCCGAAACAGAAGCTGGAGCTGGTGAAGCAAAACGATACGAATCTGGCAGACTACTACCAGACGACGCTCAATCAGCTGATTGCCGTATGCCGCAATGTGTCTTCGAAGTATACGCGCTCAAAAGTGAGAAAGAGCCTGCCCCCTGAATTTGCTTACATCATCGAAGAACTCTTGCACGAGAATTCGGACGACCGTAACAAACAGGCTTACGTGGGTGTCATTATCCAAACTATTATTGGTACGGGACGCGCGGCTGGCTTTATCGAGGCTATCTGTGAACTCATTCAGCGACTGGCTATTGACCAACTGCACATTTTGGGCGACATTTTCGACCGTGGCCCTGGCGCACACATTATCTTGGACACGCTGACGAACTATCACCATTGGGACATTCAGTGGGGCAACCACGATATCCTGTGGATGGGAGCTGCTGCGGGCAATGAGGCTTGTATTGCGAGCGTATTGAGACTCTCTTTCCGCTATGCGAATACGCAAACGCTGGAGGAAGGCTATGGCATCAACATGGTGCCGCTCGCTACCTTTGCCATGGAGACGTATGGCGACGATCCCTGCACGCTTTTCTACCCGAAGATTGAAGACCCGAACCGGAAACCGAACGAAAAGACGTGTCGCTTGATTGCACAGATGCATAAGGCGATTGCGATTATCCAGTTTAAGTTGGAAGGCCAACTGTATGCTGCGCATCCGGAATGGGGGATGGGCAACCGCGCCTTGTTAGAAGGTATTGACAAGGAACGCGGAGTTTGCTCGATCGAGGGTACGGAATACCCGCTAAAGGAAGCCTACTTCCCCACGCTGGATACGAATGCTCCATACGAACTGACAGCTGAAGAAAAGGACTTGATGGAACGCTTGCGCCATTCGTTCCTTATTTCAGACCGCCTGCAAGCGCACGTTCAGGAATTATTGATACATGGATCGCTCTATGGTATCTATAATTCGAACCTCCTCTTCCATGCTTCGGTGCCGATGACGGAAGAGGGAAGCCTGAAAGAGGTTTGCGTGGAAGGACAAAAGGTTGCGGGAAAGGATTTGCTGGACCGCATTGAGGAAGTAGTCAGACTGGCTTACGACGAAGAGGCGGACGCTATGGATCGGAAACGAGCCCGCGACTATTTTTGGTATCTGTGGTGCGGACCGGACTCTCCGCTCTTTGACAAATCGAAGATGGCTACGTTTGAGCGTTACTTCATCGAGGATAAAGCTACGCACAAAGAGGCGAAGGGATGTTACTACCGCCTGCGCGACAACGAGGAAATCTGTGATGTGATCATGGATGCCTTTAACGTGAAGGGGAAACACCGCCACATCATCAATGGCCACGTGCCTGTGAGGGCTGCCTCGGGAGAAAATCCGATTAAGGCAAACGGTAAACTAATGGTCATCGATGGCGGTTTTGCCAAGGCGTACCACGACACAACGGGTATTGCAGGCTATACGCTGGTGTATCACTCACGCGGATTCCAACTGGTGCAACATGCTCCCTTTACTTCGACAGACGAGGCTATTCTCAATGGTACGGACATTCAATCGACAACGCAAATCGTGGAAATGATGGGCCATCGAGCCATGGTTAACGACACGGACAAGGGTGTGGAGTTGCGCGAACAGATTGCAGACCTCGAACGCTTGCTCGTGGCTTACCGTAGAGGCTTCATTAAGGAATAAGGGTAAAACACCTAACGGACAGCAAACAGCGGGATTGACAGGACGACCTGTTCCCCATTGGCTTGTCCCCTACTCTGACACACAAAGCATATTTTCTATACTCCTATATAATCTTAAGGCAAGGCGATGAAGGAATTGCTGACGCATGAAAAAAGGAGATGTGGGCAGTTTCGATTCAAAGCGGAAGCTGTGATACGGACACTTTTCTTTGCAGCTCGTAGTTTCAGCCGTTGCCTCTAATCTCTCTCAGATAATGAAATCACTAAAAGAATTATTCCGCATTGGTCAAGGCCCTTCTTCCAGTCACACGATGGGTCCCCGACTGGCGGCTGAACGATACCTTAAACGTCATCCCGAAGCGCATGCCTTCCGGGTGACGCTCTATGGCAGTCTCGCCGCTACGGGCGAAGGTCACTTGACGGACTGGGCTATCTACCAGGTACTGGGCAAGGAACGAACTGAAATCGTATGGAAACCCGAAACGATTTTGCCTTTCCACCCGAACGGTATGATGTTTGAGGTACACACCGAAAGAGGTAGTTACACGGAAGCTTGGACTGTCTACAGTGTGGGCGGAGGTGCCCTCGTGGAAGAAGGTAAGAAGCAAACAGAAACGCCAGAAGTCTATCCGCTCGATCACTTGGAAGACATTAAGAAATGGTGTGAAAGCCGAGGAAAGTCGTACTGGGAATACGTAGAAGACTGTGAGGGTCCTGAAATTTGGGAATACCTTGAAGAGGTGTGGAAGGTAATGAGCGCAGCGGTTGAACGTGGCATCGAACATGAAGGCGTGTTGCCTGGCGTGCTGAACCTTCGTCGTAAGGCACCTGACTACTATATTCGCGCCATGGGCTATGGTGCCAACTTGCAATCACGTGGTTTGGTGTTCTCGTATGCTCTTGCGGTCAGCGAGGAGAATGCTTCGGGCGGAACGATTGTGACTGCACCGACCTGTGGAGCCTGTGGTGTGGTTCCATCTGTGCTTTACCACATTCAGAAGACGCGCAAATTCCCTTTGCGCCGCATTCTGCACGCCTTGGCTACAGCTGGTTTGATTGGTAATATTGCCAAAAGTCGCGCTTCCATCTCGGGTGCGGAGGCTGGTTGCCAGGCAGAGGTCGGTGTGGCTTGTGCCATGGCGGCGGCAGCAGCTAACTACATCTTTGGCGGTTCACTGGCTACGATTGAATATGCAGCCGAGATGGGGTTGGAACACCATTTGGGTATGACTTGTGACCCCATTTGCGGTTTGGTACAGATTCCTTGTATCGAACGCAATGCCCACGCTGCGGCACGCGCGCTTGACGCCAATGTCTATGCTACCTTTGCAGATGGTGTACACCGCATTCCGTATGACAAGGCTGTTACAGTCATGAAACAGACGGGGCATGACTTACCTTCACTCTATCGCGAAACGTCAGAAGGCGGTCTCGCAAAAGAGTATCACAACTAACACTTGAACGACATAGCCTGATTGCACTTAAACCCATGGTTGAGGTGCAGTCAGGCTACTTTATAACATGAACGGGTAGTTACTAACCGAAGCAGAAGAGCTAAACGGACCCAGCTAAACGATGACTTTCGATTAAACCTATGTCCTGCGACAGGTTTTAAGATTCATTCAAACTAAAAAACCTCGTCATCCGCTACAAGCCGCTACTTTTGTGTTGTTTCTGCTACTCTACTGAGCAGACTACCTATCTAACAACCTAAAATATTACGCATAACATGAAGACCGAACTCATTATGCAGGCTCTTGAAGCCAAACACCCAGGTGAAGCTGAATATCTCCAGGCCGTACGCGAGGTATTGCTCTCTATCGAAGATATTTACAATGAACATCCTGAATTTGAAAAAGCAAAGTTGATTGAACGTTTGGTAGAACCCGACCGCATCATCACTTTCCGTGTACCTTGGATGGATGATCAGGGTGAAGTACACGTAAACTTGGGTTACCGCGTACAGTTTAACAATGCTATCGGTCCATACAAAGGCGGCGTACGCTTCCATCCCTCTGTAAACCTCAGCATCTTGAAGTTCCTCGGCTTTGAGCAGACTTTCAAAAATGCGTTGACTACCCTTCCGATGGGTGGTGCTAAGGGGGGGGCTGACTTCTCTCCCCGTGGCCGCAGTGATAACGAAATCATGCGCTTCTGTCAGTCATTTATGCTTGAACTTTGGCGCAACGTAGGTCCCGATCAGGACGTTCCCGCTGGTGATATTGGCGTGGGCGGTCGCGAAGTGGGCTATATGTACGGTATGTACAAGAAGTTGAAGCAAGAACACACAGGTACCTTCACGGGTAAGGGCTTGGAATTCGGCGGTTCTATCCTTCGTCCGGAAGCAACAGGCTTTGGTGCACTCTATTTCGTAAAGCAAATGTTGGCTGATTACGATATGGACATCAAGGGCAAGACTGTAGCTATCTCTGGCTTCGGTAACGTGGCTTGGGGTGCTGTGAAGAAAGCTACTGAAATGGGAGCTAAGGTCGTGACCTTAAGCGGTCCTGATGGTTATGTATATGACCCGACGGGTGTAAGCGGTGAGAAGATTGACTATATGCTCGAGCTCCGTCTCTCTGGCAACGACATTGTGGCTCCTTACGCTGAGCGTTATCCGGAAGCTACCTTCTTCGCTGGAAAGAAACCTTGGGAACAGCCGGTTGACATTGCACTCCCCTGCGCAACACAAAATGAGCTGAACTTGAAGGATGCAGAAATGCTCCACAAGAATGGTGTGAAACTTGTAGCAGAGGTCAGCAACATGGGTTGCACGGCTGAAGCTGTTGATTTCTTCATCGAACACAAGATGCCCTTCGCTCCGGGTAAGGCTGTAAACTCTGGTGGTGTGGCTACTTCTGGTTTGGAAATGACGCAGAATGCCATGCACATCTCTTGGACAGCTGAGGAAGTGGATAAACGCTTGCATCATATCATGTCTGCCGTACATGATCAGTGCGTTCGCTACGGTCGTCAGGAAGACGGAACGATTAACTTCGTACGCGGTGCGAACGTTGCGGGCTTCATGAAGGTGGCTCACGCCATGATGGCACAGGGTCTCATCTAAGAGTTCTCATAGTTTGTTACTATAAGTTCCTTGCCATAAAGGAACATTGCATTTAATCTGCAAGCAATGTCTGTTCACTCAGCATGGCTTGCAGATTTTTTCGCAAATAGAAATCCCCCCGTTGCAAACACATTCAATGTTTGCAACGGGGGGATTGTGTAATCTTGGGATAAAGCTACACGAGCGAAAAATCAAGCTAACCAGTGAGTCAAACGGATTGCCAAATACCAACCACCTCTTCCTCCCCAACAGGTATATCGATACAAACATCGAAGCAAGAGGGATGCAAGGAAGGAAGGATGCCAGCCAGACAGAGAAGCTGTCGGTGTGACTGAAGAAGATTCAGCATGCGCTTGTCCATTGAGAGCCTGATGGTAATAAAACTTAGACAAAGCGTGGCTTCCTTCGTGGTAAAGTTTACCGGCTATCAAGACTTGACGGAAAGACAATGCCAATGCGAGCGAAGTATCGGCTGAGGTGAAAGACTGGCTAACTGCAGCGAGAGCACGAAGTATTTGTTCGTGACGCGAGGTAAAATCTGTTCCAGTAATACTGTCACCATGCTGGTAAATGCGATGCCAAGCACGACCCGGTAACCAAGCTGTACGCGCACCGCGATGTAACAAGCGGAAAGCCAGTTCCCAATCGTCCCACAAGCGAAGGGATTCGTTCCAACCTCCCACTTCACGCAGGAAAGCTGTACGCAGGAACATACCTTGCGTAGCAAGCTGTGAAGAAAGTATTTGGTCTGCAGGCAAAGCTGTTCTCATCACTTTGCGAGCTACCTCGGTACCATCGGCGAATACCATCGTAGTAGCTGAAGCCACTAAGTCTAAATCAGGATGAACACGAAGGAAGTTTTGCACTTCGCTAAAGTAATCGGGACTAAGTTCATCATCGGAATCAAAAAAGTAAACCCACTCAGTGGTTACTTTCGCCAAACCTGCATTGCGTGCAAAGCTTGCTCCACGGCGGGATTCACTGACAAGTACAATCGGAAGTTCGGGATGACGCTGCGCAAAGGATTGACAACAAGCCGCAGAATCATCCGTACTGGCATTGTCAACTAAAATAATCTGGGTTGGACAAATAGTACAACGTTCGATTGAGTCGAGCAAGCGCGGTAAATACGATGCGCGATTATGGTATGGGATGATGAGTGTAAACATGAACGATGCCTTTATACATTTCAAACAAGATGCGCCAACGCTTCAGCCAGGATGCCCCCGAGTAGGTGAAGGCGAACTTGGTACAACGCAAAACAGCCCCGACGGCTCCGTGCATGACAGCGAGCACACCACCTTTCGCACGTTGTACAGCACGCGATTCGTCAAAACGTGTGCCTGTCGTTGCCGCATCGGTCGTAACCCAGGGAACGGGCTCGTAGTAAACAGCCTCACCACGTTGCGAACATTCATGTACGAAGACCTCTTCTTCGCCACAACCTAAGTAAGCTCCGATACCAAAACGCTCATCAAACCAAGGAAGGTTGGCCGTACGGCGCAACACCAACTCCCAAGAACAAACGTAACTGAACCTGGGGCGTTGACGATACTCATAAGGGAAAGAAGGGTATGCCCGCAACGGATTCCCCAAGGCATCGTGTCCTTGCAATTGTAAGATTGCGGCATCGGGATGAGCTGCAATGACCGAACGAAGACGCGCTATGCCTTCGACAGTGTACGTACAATCATCGTCTGCAAGAATCAGCCAATCGCCTTGGGCATGACGCAATGCGTGATTGCGGTTACGCGAAAGTCCACGGCCTTCCAACTCCACCACACGCACGTCTGGCCGTTGTAGCAAGGATTCAGGCACACTCCATCGGTTGGCATCGCCACTTCCCTCCCCTTTTCTTCCTGCTTCGAGGCTGTGTTGCCAACTGATCAAGTATTGCACTCCTTCCTGAGGGGGAAGAAGCATGGAAGGCAACGACTGCATTCCGTCATCGATCGTACAAATTAAAAATTCAAGGGTCATAACCGAATAGCAAGAACTGGATGGAGGACTCAAGATAAAGCCAACGCTACTTTTCAGGAAATCTGTTCTCCCAAAGTGAGTGGAAAACGAAGCGCGAAAAGAGCAATCTCAAACAAAGGAGTAAAAAAGCCGAAGATGCAAAGGATAAACTTCGAACGAAACAGACGATATAGAAAAAATTGAAAGGGGAAGCATTCTCAACACCTCCCCTACGCTTTCAATACACAGATCATCAGGCTGAGTACCTATGACTCACCTACTTTTTACCTGTGCGTTCCATGAAATGAATACCTTCTGCCAAATGACGCATCATGGGAAGGAAATGACAATATCCCTTATGGGCACTGGTCAAAGCAAATTTAAGACAAATCCACCAAGCCTTGTTGCCGTAAAGGTAATAAGCAATCGCACCACGACTCCTTTGTACCCCGCTGTCGACATAGACGAGCGACTTCTTCAGCATCGTACTCGTTTCGACAATCTTATCGGGAAAGTAATGAAGGTGAAGTCCGGCATGAAGGGCATCTACGAGCCAAATTTCTTCCTCGCCACAAGTGAGGAATTTAGTGCCAAGTCCGAAGCGTTCATCAAATCGAATCTTGCCTTGAACTTTGACACGACGGCAAACCATCTCCAGTGCCGAAACCGTGTAAGCCGTCGGCATTGCATAGAGACGGAAAGCTTCATTGGGATAGTTCTTCAAGGGTTTACCCGTATAGGTAGTAGCACAAAAGAAGGCGACATCGAGTGAAGGATCTTCCTCAAAGCGGCGCAACACGGTAGCCGGCGTTTCGGGAAGAATATGTGCATCGTCATCGGCATACATCACCAGGTCAGCCGTTGACTTATCTAAGGCAAAGTTACGGTTAGCAGAAAGTCCCTGACCCATATACTTGTAAATGGATACATCCCGACGTTCGTGAAGCACCTTCGGAATAAGGTCAAGGTAACGCTCATCCGTGTATTGGTATGACACAATGTATCTCACGCCTTCCTGAGGAGGCAACAACACATCTTGCACGCGGACAATACCTTTATTGAGCGAACAAATCAGAATATCAAGTGTCATAAAAGTATAGTATTTAGAGAGATTACAATTAAGAACAAAGAATAGAAAAACTATCAACAGAACCACAGCAAGTTACAAAGTCAGATGTAACTCTTTCTTCTGTTCTACAGCAAAATTACAATGTATTAGAAAGAAACGACAGACTTACGCACGGAAGCTATTGACTACTTCACAAACTTCGAGGGCTTCAGCATCAGTCATGACCGGTGAAATGGGCAAACTCAATTCTTCTGCAGCCCATTTCAACGCCCAAGAGGGGCTTTCGGAAGTACCAGCTTCACTTGCATAAGGTGCCAAAGCCGGCTGTTGGGTGAGCGCAAAGGGATAGTGAATCAAAGTTTGAATCCCTGCTTCCGCCAAATGCGCCTGTAAAGCCTCGCGATGGGCAGTGCGAAGCGCATAGATATGAAACACACTGGTTTCAGTTTCCCCATCATAGGGAAGACGCACTAACGGATGGCTGATGTGGGACGCATAAATCGCAGCAATCTCGCGTCTACGTCGATTGTCGGCATCCAAATGCGGCAATTTGACATTCAACACCGCTGCTTGAATCTCGTCCAAGCGGCTGTTCATGCCCAAAGCCGTGTGGTGATACTTGCGTTCCGCTCCATAATTAGCCAACATGCGGACACGTCGTGCCAACGCTTCGTTCGACACTGTTACCGCACCACCGTCGCCCAATGCGCCAAGATTTTTTCCAGGATAAAAACTGAATGCCGCCATGATTCCCCATGCACCGGCTTTGATACCTTCGCATGCAGCACCATGTGCCTGTGCCGCATCTTCCAACAATTGTACTTGATGCGCATCTGCCCAAGCCTTTAAAGCTGGCATGGGAGCCATTTTCCCATACAAATGTACGGGAATCACGGCCCTTACTCGCGAAGTATAAACAGCGTCAACAGCCTCTACCGTGAGCAAAGCCGAGTCATCCACTTCAGCAAAGACGGGTACCAGGCCTGCGCGCACGACAGCCTCTGCCGTAGCCACAAACGTCATGTTCGGCACAATCACTTGCGCCTCTGTTTCCCAACCGAAGTAGTCCTTCATGGCCATCAACGCCAATGTCAAAGCGTCAAGGCCATTGGCAACACCGACACAATGACTCGTACCCACATAAGCAGCAAAGTCATGTTCAAAACGTTCTACTTCCTTCCCTAACAGGTACCACCCACTGTCCACGACACGCTGTATAGCTGCCGAAAGCGCGGGTTCATAACGATGATTGATTTGCTGTAAGGGAAGAAAGGGAATCATAAACAGTAAGATAAGAATATGCAATAATAACAGAAGACGGCAACTGCTTCCAATTGCCCTTCTCATTGAAGTCCAACAGGCTGTCTGAGGCACTGCCTACGGTACATAGGTGAATAAAAAGCCTCTGGAGTGTTCTATAAATTACAGTTTAGGAGTTGATGAGTTTAAAAGCTTATTCATCAAGCCGATGACTTTCAATCTAAACTCTTCAACCTTCAACAGAACAACTGATCATTAATAGCCCCAGCCTTCTATGACTGAATAGCATACGTGTCATAGCAAATGGCACGTGCTCCAAAACCTTCTTTCTGGAATATCAATCCGCCGTTCAAGACTTGTCCGCCCGCTTCGGTCGAAATACCGAAGTCAAAGAAGGGCACGTGCTCGGCAGAGGCTTGCGCGTCTTGAATCAATTGGTCAAACAACCAATCGAGCGCACCGATTTTACAACCCAAGTCGTTCGCTGCTATGTATTGCACGTGTACTACTTTGTCGGTCAAGAAGAGCAAACAGCCCGCCACCATCGTCTTCGAGGGTGCACAGAGAGTTTCGGTCGTCTGCACTTCCGTTGCAGGCAAAAGGGTCGTGTCTGCGTGAACCGTACACAATCGGATTCGTTCGGGAAAACGCTCGCAAAGCAATTGGAGTTCCTCCAGACTGTGAACAGGCAGGGTTCCATGGCGTTGTTGCAACACCTCCGCCAGCATTTGCCAAAAGTCTGACAAGTAAACCAAGTCTCCCGTACGGGTCAGGCCATATTTCTGCGCCTTTTTTACCTTGCGTTTACGGAGTTTACTGAGCGTATAAGGCTGACGTAAGTCTATCACCGACGAAATGGAACGAGCAACCAGGCGCGCCCCCAACCGGTACAGGGCGTAAAGATCTTCTTCTGCCGGATAGCGACGATAGATATGTGGAACCGACTTGTATCGCAACTGCTTGTAACCCAATCCTTGATAGTGCAACCAAAGGGTTTCCATCATCTCACAGGTCACTTCAGCGGTTACTTCGGGTAAAGTCAAGAGCCCACCATAGGTCAGCCCTCCATGCGACTCTACGGTATGCGCTTCGGAACGGGAAACATTGGCCGGAAAGCATGCCACCACACGACCTTCCGTATTCAGAAATAGCACCGAAATATCTTGAAAGCGATCACTATGGTAATCCATAAAGTCACGCTTAAAGAGAAAGGAAGATTGCCTTACCTGCTCGATAGCATCGTCCCAAAGCCCTTTCCAATCAGGGGTATAAACCTGTAACTGGTATTTCATATACTACGCAATTGATTCGGACATTCACAACGAATGACCGTTGATGAGGGAATGTATCCATAAGGAATTCGTCAAAGCCCATGGCTTGCTTTGCCCTTTATCCCAATCCGCTCCGAGTGTTCCTCACCGCTACGAAGGAACGCCCCGTTCCTTACCCCCGCACCGCTTGCTGAAAGTCGGCGTAGTTGCTGAGATAGCCTTCCTTGTCATACTTGCCCGAAGCTAGACAAAGACAAACGGTAGAAGGGGTAAAGTCGTACAATTCACACCACACCATCGGAGGAATCAGTACGCCCTTTTGCGGAGAGTCGAGCTGGTAGACTACAGGCGGATGGATGCCGTCATCTATTTTGACTTTAAAGCTACCACTCGCCGCAACCAAAGCTTCCCAGCAAGTACGGTGTGCATGCATCCCTCTGCTTTCGTCAGCCGGCACTTGCGTAATCCAAAAGATACGCTCCACCGTGAATGGCAAATAAGCATCGTCTACCGCCTGAGCCACTGTCAACACGCCCCGTTCGTCAGCATGGGCTTCAAATTCAAAGTAAAGATCAGTAGGTAAGCGTTTCGTTCCGTCACCACAGGAAAGCGATTCCACCACCTCCTGCGAAGCTTCTGAAACTTCTATATCATGTAAGGTCATTATCTTCTGTTATTTCATATTACGGTTGCCAGGCGCCAAGCGCTTGTAACCTGTTCACGGAACAAGCACCGCGTCCATCGGCACATCGTGCGTCTCGAAGGGAACAGCCTCGCAGAGCTGACAGCGAAAGCAAATACCCAGTTTGGGACAAGTCCGTACTGCCTCTTGACTCAGGAAGCGGTCGTAGTAACCTCTTCCCCGCCCCATGCGATGGCCAGCTGCGTCAAATGCCATCCCCGGCACCACAATCAAGTCGATGGAAGCCCAGTCAGTAAAGGCTTCGCCCGTGGGCACTTGGATATGGAAGGAAGAATCTTCCATCGCCTCGGGCGAACGGTAAAGGCGCAATTCCAAATCGTCACCTTTGACCACAGGTAATACCACTTGCTTACGCGTGGCCCAATGCGCTACAAACTCATGGGTTGCCACTTCGTCGGGCAGGGAATAATACAGCATCACCGTGCGGGCACGCTGAAAGAGCGGATGAGCCGCCAACTTCTCCAATACCACAACTGACTCTTGCTGACGAAGCTCGTCCGTGAGTTGGCCAACCTGTTCTCTTATGCTTTTACGAAGCGTACTTTTCTCGGACATAGGGCATAGATAGAAGGAGCGTCTCCGGTCGTCTGCGCATAAGCGGCACGCCCCTGAGGCAAAAGCTGTGGCACCCGAAAGAGGTTGGCCACCTTCTTCCCTGGCTTTCCTTTTTCTGGAAGTTTCGGGAAAGCTTCGCCTGCCTCCAGCAAACCGATAGCCCGGAGCACGGCCGGATCTGTTTGGTTAATATATTCTGCCGCCTCGCTGTCGTCCAACACGTCGGTCACAATCGTAGCCGTCACATACGACTCAATCAGCTTACGCGAACGCGCCAACATCAAGTTGCGACGCTTCAATCCGTTCTTAGCTGCAAACTGTGCAAACTGTTCGACGAGGCGTTTATATTTCAAGAACTTCTGCAAGTCCTCCAAGGTCTTGCAATCGCTCAGTTTCTCGCGGTTTTTGTCTACAAAATCGTAGGCAAACTGATAAAGCATACCGCTCAGGTAAGCTTCACGGAAGTAACTCGTGATGCCCGTCGTATCGCGAGGGATGAAGACATCCGGCACAATACCACCGCCACCGTAAACAATGCGTCCGAGTCGTGTCCGATACTGTTCACCAGAAGTTTTAATACTGTCAGCCGAGTAATATTCCCCGTGTTCGGCACGCAGAATGAGATCAGCCTCGTAATCTTCCTCCTGACCAGGCTTGTAAGGCTTCTGCACACAACGACCCGAAGGCGTATAATAACGTGCCGTAGTCAATCGAAGCATCGAACCGTCAGGAAATTCAATCGGCACCTGTACCAAGCCCTTGCCAAATGAGCGACGACCGACAATCATGCCACGGTCGTTGTCCTGAATAGCTCCAGCCAGAATTTCGCTGGCCGAAGCAGACGTTTCGTCGACCAACACCACGAGCGGCATGCTCTGGTAAGCACCGCGTCCGTCCGTACGGTATTCCTGTCGCGCCGATTTGCGTCCCTTGGTATAGACAATCAGCGAATTTTTCGGCAAAAAGTCATTGGCAATTTTTGTCGCCGTTTCCATGTAGCCACCCGGATTACCGCGCAAGTCAATAATCAAGTTTTCAAAACCTTCGGTCTGCAACTTGGCGAGGGCTGCCAAAAATTCTGCGTAAGTCGTATCCCCAAAACTGTTGATGCGAATGTACCCAATGGTCGGCGTCGCCATGTACACCGCGTCAATTGTCTTCACGGGCACATCACCACGCAAGATATTAAAGGTCTGTAACTTCGCTTTACCTGCACGCTTGATGCCCAAGCAAGCCGTCGTACCCTTGGGTCCCTTCAGACGTTTCATCGTACCCGCATTGGTAATCGTATCGCCCACATACTTCTCGCCGTTGATGGTCACAATACGATCCCCCGCCTGCAAGCCTACGCTTTCCGAAGGTCCTCCCTTCACCACACGCACCACGCGGATAGTATCGTTGTAAAGCGTAAACTGTACACCGATACCCGAGAAGCTTCCCTTCAAATCCTGCATCGATTCTTCCACTTCAGCTGCGGTAATGTAGGTAGAGTGCGGATCGAGCTCCTTTAGGATTTGTGGCAGCGAGCGTTCCACCAAGTCCGGAATGTCAACAGTGTCTACATACTGGTCGTCAATCAGATGGAACAAGTCAAAGATCTTATTGCTGGAGTTATTGATAATGCTCAACCGATTTCCAGAGAAATGGTTGGCAAAGAAACTGCCAAGCAAAATGCCCACGACGACTCCCAACGATAAGAGGATAGGAACAAAGCGATTCTTATTATGCTTGATCATGATGGTGATGAAATAGAAGAAATTCTAGGCACTTCTAACAAGGCCTGTATAAGAAGTCCATGCGTTTGAAAAGTGTAACCTAAAAGCCCGAAGGACTCCCGCCTAAACTTTTTAACCTGCAACGCTTCCACAGAATAGGACAAATACTCGCCACGGACTATTCCTACGGGCAGTAACTTCCGTGCGATTCCTACTGCCCAACCACTTTCCGGTTCGCAACAGGTGCGCTACTTAACCGGGCAACGTGATTTCCGGCAGTTCAATATGCACCACTTCGATGCCCGCTCTTTTCAAAAGGTCAATCCCTTCTGTCAGCCGGTAACTGCGTGCGTAAACCACGCGCGCGATACCTGCCTGAATAATCAGTTTGGCACATTCGATACAAGGCGAGTCCGTCACGTAAAGCGTAGCCCCGTCTGAATTATTACCCGAACGCGCAATTTTGGTAATGGCATTGGCCTCGGCATGCAACACATAGGGCAACGTCAGCCCGTCCTCTCCCTCACAAACATTGGGAAAGCCTGAAGGCGTTCCGTTGTATCCGTCACTGATAATCATCTTGTTCTTAACAATCAGTGCGCCTACCTGGCGACGAGTACAATAGGAATTTTCGGCCCAGATATGTGCCATGCGTAGATAGCGGCAATCTAAAAGCGCAGATTTATCCATAAAATCTTTCAGAATAAAGAAATGAAGACACGAGAAAGCTCCCTCCGCTACGCTTCTGCGTTCGGAAGGATGCCGTCACGCTGTAATAAAGCGTCAATCGTCGGTTCCTGCCCACGGAAAGCCTGATAGAGCTTCATGGGCAACTCCGTTCCACCCTGCGAAAGGATGTGCTGACGGAAGGAAGTCGCCGTGGCACGGTCAAAGATGCCGTGTTGACGGAAGAGGGAAAAGGCATCGGCATCGAGCACCTCTGCCCACTTGTAACTATAATAGCCTGCCGAGTAACCACCCGACATGATGTGACCAAATTGTACCGTCATACACGCCTCATCGACTGTGGGAAGCAATTGAGCCTCCTTCCAAGCCTGTTGTTCGAAGCTGCGTACATCGGTTGCGAAGGGTTTCGTCTGCGTGAAGTAAGCCATATCGAGGAGTCCGAAGGACACCTGACGCATGCAAGCGTAAGCCGCTTGGAAATTACGGCTTTGACGAATCCGTTCGATGTATGATTCGGGCAATGACTCACCCGTTTGATAATGCTTTGCAAATGTATGAAGGAACTCCGGCTCAACCGCATAATTCTCCATGAATTGTGAAGGGAGCTCCACAAAGTCCCAAAATACAGACGTACCGCTCAACGAAGCGTGGTGCGTCATCGCAAAAATGCCATGGAGTGCGTGCCCAAACTCATGCAGGAAGGTTTCTACCTCCGAGAGGGTGAGCAACGAGGGTGTATCCGCCGTGGGCTTCGTAAAGTTGGTGGTAATGCTCACTACCGGGCGCACGGAGTTGGCAGGAGTTACCGTTTCCTTCGCGTCCACCTCACTGTGTTCGTCACGGTAGTTGGTCATCCACGCACCTCCCTGCTTGGTACTGCGAGGGAAGAAGTCTGCGTAGAATACAGCCAGTTCCTGCTGTTGTTCATCGTACACACGGTAAGCCTTCACGTCGGGGTGATATACCGGAATGCCTGCATCCTCCTTAAAGGTAATGCCGTAGAGACGTTGCGCCAATCCAAATACCCCGTCGATGACCTTCGACAGTTCGAAGTAGGGGCGCAACATGTCGGGGTCGTAGTCGTAACGCTCCTTTTTCAGCTTCTGGCTGTAATAAGCAAAGTCCCACGCCTTCAGTTCAAACTGCTCGCCTTCCAAGCGACGGGCACAAGCCTCCACTTCAGCCACTTCCTGACGCGCACGGTCGCGGTAATTAGCCATGAGGTCGTCGAGCAACTGGTAAACAGCTGCCGGATGCTGCGCCATGCGGCGACGCAAAGCGTAGTCAGCGTAATGCTCATAGCCCAGGAGCTGAGCCAGCTCACGCTTGAGGTTCACAATGTCCTTGACTACCTGGAAGTTGCAATTCTCATTGTCCGAAGTACAACGGGTATGGTAAGCACGATAGAGTTCTTCTCTCCGTTTGCGGTTGTCCGCATACATCATAAAGGGGACAAAGCTCGGAGCGTGCAAGGTAAACACCCAGCCGCTCATACCCTTCTCCTTCGCCTCGTGGGCAGCTGCGGCACGGTGCATTTCGGGAAGTCCCGCCAACTCTTGCTCATCGGTCAGGTGGAGGACAAACTTATTCGTCTCCTTGAGCAGGTTTTGTGAGAAGAGCAACCCCTTCTCTGAGAGTGTACGGGTAATCTCACGGAAGCGTTGCTTGCCCGCTTCGTCGAGCGTAGCACCCGAACGCTCAAAACCCTCGTACGTTTTCTCCAGCAAACGGCTGTCTTCCGGCGTCAAGTCAGCCGGTCGATGCTCATAGACCGCACGCACACGGGCAAAGAGGTCTGCACGCAACATAATGTTGTTGCCGTGTTCCGAAAGGCGCGGTGCCATTTCGTTGGCCAGGGCGTCGAGCGCATCGTTTGTCTCCGCGCTCAGCAAATTATACATGACCGTCGTCGCCCGTTCCAGTCGGTTGCCCGTACGGCTCAAGGCTACGATGGTATTCTCAAATCCCGGAGCTTCGGGGTTGTTGACCAGGGTTTCGATTTCTTCCAACTCCTCTTGCATACCGCATTCCATTTCCTTGCGCAGGAAGTCTGCATCGGCTTCCGTGTAGGTAGCCTGCGGAAAAGAGGTTTGCAACGCCTGTTTCCAGGCGGCATCGTCCAAAAGTTGGGAAGTTATGAAGTCTCGCATAATGAAGAACTGTTTCAATAATGGAAATAGGCTACGCCCCGAGGCAGGTAGCCCGTTAGGGAGAATCAAATGTTTCGCAGGGGGTGTGAACAGCAAGTTCGCGACCCATTACCGCAAAGCATTTCGACTGTTTGGGGCCAACGAGGCCCTATGAGGTTTCGTTCAGCAGGCAGACTGCTGAATGAAAGGAATATCGATTGAAGAAGGGGAAGTGCCCTCACGCCTGCGCAGCCTCTCGCGGGCCGAGCCAAGGGCGAGTGCTTCCCTTGAGGGGGTTCTATCAATGACCGTTGAGTAGTTGATGAGTGTAAGAGTTGTTGAATCAAGCTCATGACTTGCATTATAAACTCTTCTACCTTCAACTGTTCAACTGATCCTGAATAGCACCCGCTTACATCGCTTTCAGCACCGCTTCAATTTCAGCAAACTTGTCACCACGGTTCAGCCCCAAGTACACTTTATAAAGCAACGGTGCCCAACGATGCGTGCCCTTCGGAGCCAGTTTGCGGTAAAGCTCCAAGTAAGGTTCCGCATCCTTCAGATACGACTTACGTTGCAGGGAAGCCTTCTGATAAGTCTTTGACAGGGCATTGTCGGGCATGGTGACCAACAGTGCCTTGGCAACATAGGCGGCTCCCACGTAGTAATTTACGTCTACCAGCGACGTATCGGCCTGCAAGAGCAGTTTTCCCGTCTCGATGCAGGCATCAAAGTTTTCAAGATTGAGGTTCGCCATACATTCGGCCAAGCGAGCCGAAGCGTCCATCGGGTTACGCTCCAACTGTTTCCCAACCAAACCGAGCACCTCGGGATAATTCCCTCTCAATGCATAGTAATCGACCAAGCGAGTAAAGAAAGCCGGCTTGTCTGCAAACTCCTGCCAACCGGTTTGGAGTCCTTGCAGGTAAGCGAGCGAATCTTTCTCGGCAGCCGCCGTATTGATCAGGCATTCCAGAATCGTAGCACGCGAGAGCGTGTCGGCCAATGCCCATTCTTGGTAGCGATGAACCTCGTCATACTGTTGCGTGTTGTACGCACACACCACATACAGGCTGGCATTGCTCTGATGCGCCTTCGTCGGCAAACCAGCATCCTTGCCCAGCGGTGTTTCGGGTAAGTCCAGACAACGTCTCAAGTAGGGCATCGCCTCCTGGTACTTACCACGTTTGTAAAAGAAGCGCGCCCCCACCAATAAGTTGGGAAAATAGCGGCGCAACTGCTCCTTCACCTGGTTTTGATACTTCGGTTTCTGCTCTTCAGTTACCCTCAGTTGCTGTTCGAGCGAGTCTAAACGGATTGCCTCGTTGACTATCTGATAAGTCGTCGAAAAGAAGGCAAGCGTATCGTAGCTCTGCTTTAAGTAGAGCTTCATGTTTTGCGCATCGTTTTGCCCTTGATAGGCTTCCATGCTGTAAATGCACAGCTTGGGTGCGTCGCGATAGACAGAGTCCTGTCTCAACTGGTTAATTTGCTTGATTGCTTCTCCGTAATTCTTCGCCTTCAAGGCCAGCTTCACTGGTTTGAAAGCTCGCTGCGCCGATAAGGCACCGGGAGCGGTGAAAAGAAGTAACCAAAAGAGTAGATATCGCATCGTCAATATTTTGTGTTGTCTGAGTTAAGGGCTATCGGACAGCAAACGGCCGCTCAAACTGCGCTCCACTCACTGACAACCGCCAGCGAGCTGTTCACGTATGATTCCCTATCCCTTTCAGAGAAGCGGATAGTTTCCGATTGCCTTCAGTAGGTCACGTAAGGAGAAAGCCTTTGTTTCCGAGCCACTCAACGGGCATCCGTCCCGTTCAGAAAAGCCGTCTCGGTCCAAACGCTATCCCACCCGACGTGTAAGAAAGGAGGATGTGCCTCCAATTGGCACATCCTCCTTTGGTCAGTAGGAATGCCTGGAGCCTGTGGGCGACCAGTCATCGTCCTTTATGGTTGGCTCTATTCATTATCAGTGGTAAGTTGAAGGTTGAAGAGTTTAGGTTGAAAGCCAGGGGCTGGATAAATCAACTTTTAAACGCATCAACTCCCAAACTGTAATTTATAGAACATCCCTTATTAGTTACCAGCCTGGTTAGCCTGTTCCAACAAAGCGTCCATCTGCTTTGCCTCAGCAGGCATATTCAAGCTTGAATAGATCATTTGCAACGGAGAAGCCCAACGCTTAGCACCGTCGGGAGTGAGTTCACGCAGACGCTCCATGTAGGGACGTGCCTTTTCGTAGTAGCTGCGCACCGTAGCCAACTCCTGATCATAGATAGCTTTCTCTTTCTTGTAAGCGGCCTCGTTCTTACCGGCGATACGACGGTTCGTACCGATGTATTTGAACTTACCCGATACGCGTTGGTCATAAATATCGTTGATGTAAGCCGTACCCATGTTGAAGAGCGCATCCTCGAAGTTGGGATCGATGGCCAATGCCTTCTCGAAGCTCTTACGAGCTGCCTCGTAGTCCTTCTTCACGTTGAGTTCGATGGCACCACGCATGTACCAGCTCATTTTGTCGTTGGGAGAGTCTACAGTCAACTTCTCAGCCAAGCTGGTAGCTTCCTGCATCTTGTTGTTTTGGATGTAATAGTAGAGCAGGTTCTGCAAGTACGAAGAACGGCCCGTCTTCTGTGAAGCTTCCACGAGCGTACGCTGCCAAGCGACAGAGTCTTTCTTCTCACCGTAAGCATTGATCTTGATGAGGAAGAGGTCGTGAAGGTTGGCCGTGTCTACCATGGCTGCATCGGCACATTCAATCGCCTTGTCCCAGTTCTTCAAGTAGAAGTTCTGGAGAGCCAGGTTGAAGCGAGCCGTGTTGTACACCTTCTCCTGTGACTTATAGATAGAGTCCACTTCCTGTTCCGTAAACACGGGCGTAGTTTTGGGCAGGTCGACAAACTTTTGGAAGTAGTTGATACTCTCCTGCTTCTTACCCATGGCATCCATGAAGGCACCACAGTTGTAATAGAGCGTCAAGAGGCTTGAGATACCCAGTTTGGTGTACATCTTCACCGCGGGGTCTTCCTTTACCTTGCCTTTTGCGTTGGGTTTTGAGTTGTACTCAGCCGCATCGTTGTAGCTGCTGATGATATTGTCAATACGCTGGCAGAAAGCAATCGTGTCGAAGGGAACACCCTGCTGTGCGCGGTTCAAGTCGGGCGCCAACATCTTGTTTTGCAACTGACCGTTCTGCAAGTAAAGCAGAGCGAGCTTGTCGGTCTTCTGTTCCGCCTTAGCCTTTTCGATGTCTGCCTTGAGGATGTCCTCAGCCTCCTTGTAGAGAACCTGAGCTTGCTCGAAGGACTCTGCCTTACGTTCACCGACCAAACGGTCTGCCTTGGAAATCTTGTCATAAGCTTTCCATGAACCCGGCTTGGGTCCTTCACCTTGTGCCATCGCGCCACCGGCAGTCATAAAGAGCAGGGCGAGGCTGAGCATAATCTTTTTCATTGTCCTAATTGGATTTGGTAAGATTGGTTGTATGGTGTGGGCAGTCCCGCGTCACCGTTGTGTGCGGGTTGCCCACGATTGATTGATTGCTATATCGAATGCTTCTTCACGTTGCAGAAGTGGCTGCACCCTTTCGAGGGGTGTCAGGGTCGCCAGTCACGACCGCCCCCTTTTCAGTCCGCAGACTTCTACAGCCGGGAATACGTCATCGTCTGTTTTATGGGTTGTCACCGTGAGTTTACTCACCGTCATCCGACGTACCGCCTTCAATGACATCGTCCTCATCGAGTCCGTCAAAGAGGCCGCGCATCGCTGTGGTTTCCGTCACCGTTTCGCCCGTGTTCTCCGTCGTACCCTGGTTTTCGGTCAAACCCTCTTCCAGCGTTTCAACCGCTTCATCGAGTTCTTCCTCCTCAGTGGGCACCTTGCAGACGCTTGAAATGACGTCGTTGCGCTTTTCAAGATTAATCAGGCGCACACCCTGAGTGGCACGGCCCTGTACACGAACCTCGGTGAGCTTCATGCGGATGGTGATGCCACTCTTATTGATAATCATGAGGTCGTCCTCGTCGGTCACTGCCTTGATGGCTACCACGTCACCCGTCTTGTCAGTAATGTCGAGTGTCTTCACACCCTTACCGCCACGGTTGGTCACGCGGTAATCAGCTACTGCTGAACGCTTACCATAGCCGTTTTCGCTGACCACCATCACCGTTTCGTTCTCGGGATCGTTGATACAGATCATGCCGACTACTTCGTCCTTGCCATCTTCGTCGAGTCGGATACCACGCACACCCGTAGCCACACGTCCCATCGTGCGCACCGTGTTTTCGTTAAATCGGATGGCACGTCCGTTTCGGTTAGCAATGATAATCTCGTCCGTACCGTTCGTCAGAACTACGCTCACCACGCGGTCTTCTTCACGGATGTTGATGGCGTTGACACCGTTCGTACGCGGACGGGAGTATTCCGTCAGACAGGTCTTCTTAATGATACCTTCCTTCGTCGCAAACATCACATAGTGCGTGCGGCAGAACTCAGCGTCGTTCAATTTGCGGATGTGGAGGCAAGCATTGATGGCATCATCGGGATCGATGTTGAGCATATTCTGGATGGCACGACCCTTCGTGTTCTTGGCTCCCTCAGGAAGCTCGTACACCTTGAGCCAGTAACAACGGCCCTTCGCCGTAAAGAAGAGCATCGTGTTGTGCATCGTTGCCGGATAGATGTATTCGATGAAGTCGGCCTCACGCGTGCTTCCGCCCTTCGACCCGACACCGCCACGGCTCTGTGCACGGAATTCAGCCAACGGCGTACGCTTGATGTAACCCAAGTGCGAGATGGTAATCACCACTTCGTCGTCGGCATAGAAGTCTTCGGGGTTAAATTCGGTCGAAGAAAGGCAGATTTCCGTACGGCGTTCGTCTCCATACTTCTCCTTCACTTCAATCAGCTCGTCCTTCATCACCTGGTGACAGAGTTCCTCGTCACTGAGAATCTGTTCGTAGTAAGCAATGCGGCGTTCGATTTCTTCGTATTCCTCGTGGAGTTTCTCCTGCTGGATGTTGGTGAGCTGTGCCAAACGCATATCGACGATTGCCTTTGCCTGAATTTCGTCCAGTGCAAAGCGATTCATCAATGCTTCGATGGCAGCTTGCGGGTTTTTCGACGCACGGATGAGTCGAACCACCTCGTCGATGTTGTCTGAAGCAATAATCAAACCTTCGAGGATGTGAGCACGCTCCTGTGCCTTACGCAAGTCGTAGCGTGTGCGACGCACAACCACGTCTTGACGGTGTTCCACGAAGTACTTGATGCAATCCTTCAAGGTCAAGAGTTTCGGACGGCCATGTACCAGGGCAATGCAGTTGACAGCAAACGAAGTTTGGAGTGCCGTCATCTTAAAGAGCTTGTTGAGCACCACGTTGGCATTGAAATCGCGCTTCACGTCAATCACAATGCGCATACCGTCCTTGTCACTTTCGTCATTGACATTGGAAATGCCCTCAATGCGCTTATCAGCTGCCAACTGACCGATAAACTTCACCAATTCCTCCTTATTGAGTCCATAGGGAAGTTCGGTCACGATGATACTGTCGTGTTGCGGTCCGCTTTCGATTTCCGTACGGGCACGCATCACGACGCGTCCCTTACCCGTTTCGTAAGCATTGCGCACACCCTGCATTCCCATGATAAAACCACCCGTCGGGAAGTCGGGTGCCTTGACATGGTGCATGAGTTCCTCGACTGTAATGTCATTGTTGTCAATGTATGCCACACACGCATCGATGACTTCGCTCAGGTTGTGAGTCGGCACATTGGTAGCCATACCTACGGCAATACCGCTGGCACCGTTGACCAGGAAGTTGGGGATGCGGGTCGGCATCACGCTGGGTTCGTCAAGCGTATTGTCGAAGTTACGGTCCATATCGACAGTTTCCTTCTCAATATCTTGCATCATGGCTTCGCCTTCTACAGTGAGGCGAGCTTCTGTGTAACGCATGGCGGCAGCCGAGTCACCGTCCATCGAACCGAAGTTACCCTGTCCGTCGACCAGGGGATAACGCATATTCCACGGCTGTGCCATACGCACCAGTGCGCCATAAACGGAGCTGTCGCCATGGGGGTGATACTTACCGAGTACGTCACCGACAATACGGGCAGACTTACGGGTAGGCTTGTCATGGGTAATGCCCAATCCCATCATACCGTAGAGAATACGGCGATGCACGGGTTTGAAGCCGTCGCGCACGTCGGGCAAAGCGCGGGCTACGATTACGGACATCGAATAGTCAATGTACGAGGACTTCATTTCCTCCTCGATATTGACTTTGATGATTCTATCGTCGATTGTTTCCATTTAATTTTTGTAGGTGTTGTTATTTGCAGTGACAAAAATACCGATTTATTTAAGGTGACTCTTTATTTCGAGACGAAAAAAGCCCTTTTCGGGGCCAATGACCGCCGAAAAGGGCATTTATCTGCGTTCTAAGCGAGTTTGTGTGCGCTGTCGAGAGGTTTTCCGAGGGGGTCGGAGAAGGATTCGAAAGTGCTTAGAGGGGAGAAAAAGGGGGATTTGGAGTGGGGGAAAGGAAGCTTCGGCTGAGGAAGAGCGTCTGTTTTTTCCAACGGGAGTCCCCACAAGGGGGAATGTGTTTCCCAAGACGTTGGGAAACCGTTTTAACCTCCTAAATGCGTTTCCCAAGACGTTGGGAAACCCTTTTAACCCCCTAAATGCGTTTCCCAAGACGTTGGGAAACCGTTTTAGACTCCTAAATGCATTTCCCAAGACGTTGGGAAACCCTTTTAACCTCCTAAATGCGTTTCCCAAGACGTTGGGAAACCCTTTTAACCTCCTAAATGCATTTCCCAAGACGTTGGGAAACCGTTTTGGACTCCTAAATACGTTTCTGACAAGACGCAGAAACCCTTTTGGACTCCTAAATAGGTTTCTGACAACACGCAGAAACCCTTTTAGACTCCTAAATGCGTTTCTGACAACGCGCAGAAACCCTTTTGGACTCCTAAATAGGTTTCTGACAACGCGCAGAAACCCTTCTGGACTCCTAAATAGGTTTCTGACAAGACGCAGAAACCCTTCTGGACTCCTAAATAGGTTTCTGACAACACGCAGAAACCCTTCTGGACTCCTAAATAGGTTTCTGACAACACGCAGAAACCGTTTAAACACAATAAAAGGGTTTCTGACAAGACGCAGAAACCCTTTTAGAAGCTGAACCGGACTTCCACAAACTCGAGGAGGAAGGACACGGTAGTAAATCAGAAATGGGTGGGGAAGCGCAAAGCTGGCCATAAACAAGGACGGGGCTTTGCGTAAAGTTGGAAGGCCATCAACGTAAAAAGCTGACGGAAAGATGAAACGCGAAAAACTAGCCTGCTCTACTGAGAGGCCTTCTAACCAGGCAGAAGTTCTTCCTCTGCTGAAAGTAAGAAGCCTGATGGAGGGAGGCTACTTCCCTACTCCTTCGAACCGCCCTTTTCGTCTGCCTTGTTGTCCTTGCGGCGGCGCAACGCACCGAGCAACGCGGAGTTTTCGTTGGGCAAACCGATGGTTAGACGCAGACAACCCATATAGGGACGCACGGCAATGCCTTGTTGCTTCAAGTATTTGTAGACCGCACGCGCATCGGCAAACCGAACCAGGAGAAAATTGGCGGAGGAGGGATAGATGTGAAGGCAGTCGGGCAGTTCCTTGAGTGCCAGTTCTACCTTGGTGCGTTCCTCAATGATCTGACGCACCCATTTGTCTACGTCCATGCGGCGGGCAAGCATCTGACGCGCCAGGCGAATCACGGGGGTGCTGAGGGGATGAGTCAAACCTACGGAGCGCAAACGCTCAATCACGTCGGGATGAGCGATTGCCGCTGCAAGACGCAGTCCGGCGGCTGACCAGGCATGGGAGAACGAACGGAGCACGACCAAATTGCGGTACTGATTGAGTAAACTCAACAAGGAGGCTCGGGGATTGAAGTCAATATACGACTCGTCGAGCACAATGAGTCCGTCAAAGAGTTGTACCAGCTCTTCGATGTCGCTCTTGCTCAAAAGATTGCCCGTGGGGCTGTTGGGTGAACAGAGTATAACCATCTCGGTGTGGTCGTCGATGGCTCCCAACAAGGCGTTGAGGTCGAGCGAGAAGTCGTCTGCACGCAAGGGTACTTCCACATAGGTGGCACGGTTGATAGCCGCACGCCTGCCATAAATGCTACGGGTAGGACTGACCGAAACCACCTTAGCTTGCGGCTTACGGAGGAAGGCTCGCATGCTCAGGTCGATGGCTTCTTCCGTTCCGTTACAGAAATAGATGCAGGGCTGGGGAATGCGCTCGTGACAACCGTACAAAGTACAGAGTTCGGTCCATTCCTCACGCGGATAACGATTGTCGGGAGCATTGAAGGGAGACTCATTGGCATCGAGCGCAATGACGGCCTGTTCCCGACGACGCGACAGGTCTAATTTTTCTGTATGCATAAACGATGGAATTGTTAAGGGCTGGTTCGATGAATGATGAGTTGAGAAGTTGAAGGGTGAACAGTTTATGTGGAAGTCATTACCTGGATGAATAAACTTTTAAACTCTCAACTCTTAAACGATAATTGACTGACCTTCCCTGAAATGTAAAACGAAGAAGCGGCGAATGAGAGGGGAAAGGGTATGTGCGTATGGGGCAAGTTGTCCTGTCGGCTGGATAAGGGGGAAAACTTTAGACGGGGGCTCTCGCACCCGCCAGGCAGACACGCTACCTACCTCACCCAGTTGCGGTAGAAGCGAACGGCGGCTTCGTGCCACACAAAGTCTACCTCATGCTCCTTATTATAATAATGTAGGGGAGGCTGAATGGGGAGTCCCTTGGCCAGGTCGCGCCGATACTCTTTGTCGAGGGTGTAAGGCTCGTACTCCAGGTGTCCGACGATGAAGGTGCGGCTACCATCGGTGGTGGCAACGACCCCTACCCCGCTCTCGGGACTGTCGGCCACGAGTTGCAGCCCCTCGGACGCATGAGCCAGGATGTCTGCGCGGCGTACCTCGGTGTGGCGCGAGTTGGGCATGGCGAAAGCGGGCGTAAGCGATTCCATCAGGAAGGAATCGGGGCAGTGAACCGTCTGCGCAAAGATGCCGAAACACTTGGCGGGCAAGTCGTACTTGGGAATGCGGTAGTGATGGTAAAGTCCGGCCTGTGCCCCCCAACAGATGTAAAGGGTTCGCTCCACGTGGCGGTCTGCCCAGTCCATGATGTGACACAAGGCATCCCAGTAGCGCACCTCTTCGAAGGGTATCTGTTCGACGGGAGCCCCCGTGATAATGAGACGGTCGAAGCAGAAGGCGGCGATTTCCTCAAAGTCCAGGTAAAACTGCTCCACGTAAGCCTGGGGCGTGGTCTTGTACCGCTGTCCGCGTATTTTGAGAGGAATGAGCTGCACGTTTTCCCCCGTGTCGTGAAGGGTTCGCGCGATGTCTAACTCGGTGACTTGCTTTTGGGGCATGAGGTTGAGAAAGAGTACGCGCTTCACGGAGCTGACCTGCTGCCAATCCTGGAGCGGAAAGGTCTGTGCGCCCAAGGTCGCGGCGGCGGGAAGATCTTGAGGAAGGTAGAGCATGATGATAAGGAATAGAACGAAAGAGGAAGATGGGAAAAGGACGATACGGCGAAGAAGCAGACGGATGGGACACCCGCCCGGACGGGCAGCTTATGCCAGGAGGCGAAGCCGATGCTTGCTGAAGCATCGTGCCCACTTGCCCGGCTTAGTCCATGCGGTCGCGATAGTCCTCGTAACGGTATTCGCGCAAGGTCTCGATAGTGCCATCGAGTCTCTCAAACTTGAGTGACGGGTGGTGAATGCCGTTAAACATGTTGGTCTTGACCGTGGTGTAGTGTATCATATCCTCAAAGATGACGGTATCGCCGATTTGCAAGGGGGCGGCAAATTTCCAATAGCCCATGTAGTCACCGCTCAGACAGCTGTTGCCGCCCAGACGGTAGACGCAGGCTTCGCGCTCGACTCCCTGCTCCCGCGCATCCTCGATGGTCTCGGCGCCACGCACCGCAGGGTGGTAGGGCATCTCCAGGCAGTCGGGCATGTGGCAGGTGAAGCTGACATTGAGGATGGCGGTCTTGATGCCGTCGTTCGACACAATGTCTACCACTTCGGAAACGAGGGGACCGGTCTGCCAGGCAAAGGCGGAACCGGGTTCGAGAATAATGGCGAGGTGGGGATACTTGGCCTTGAAGCCTTGCAGCGTGGCAATAAGCCCCTCTACGTCGTAGTCCTTGCGGGTCACGAGGTGGCCACCGCCCAGATTGAGCCATTGAATCTGCGGCAACCATTTGCCAAACTTCTCCTCGATGTATCCCAGCGTCTTGGTCAATGCGGAAGCCGGACTTTCGCAGTGGCAATGGCAATGGAAGCCCGTGATACCCTCGGGCAGCACTTCGGGCAACTGACTGGCCAGCACGCCAAAGCGGGAACCGGGCGCACAGGGGTTGTAAAGCTCAGTCTCGATTTCGCTATGTTCGGGATTGATGCGCAAACCCAGCGCGGGAGCCTCGTTACCCAGTGCGAGGACTTGCGGAGCGAACCGCTCATACTGGCTGAGGGAGTTGAAGGTGATGTGGCTGGAGCAACGCACAATTTCGCCAAAGGTTTCTTCCTCGTAAGCGGGCGAATAGGTATGGGCCTTCGAACCAAACTCTTCGAACGCCAACCGGGCTTCGTAGGGTGAGGAAGCGGTGGTGTGGCGGATGTATTCGCGAAAGACGGGAAAGGTCTTCCAAAGGGCGAAGGCTTTGAATGCCAAAATAAACTCGACACCAGCACGCTCGGCAATAGACTGAATGAGGCTGAGGTTGCGGCGCAGCAGGCTTTCCTGAAGGAGGTAATAGGGTTGCATAATGTGAGGAGGCGTTGAACGCAGTTAGAGGGTTAGAGGTCGGGGTGTTTGAAGGGGTAAAGTGACAGGATGCCAGGGGGATGTGGGAGTGAGACTGAATATAGCGGGTCGCGGTCAGGAGGAAATGAGGTGAACGGGCGTAGCAACGGCTTTTCGAGCAACTTGTTTACCGAAACGACACTTCCCGTTATGCCGCGCTTGCCTTGGGCAGCCTCGACAGCCCCTCTTATTCCTCCCACTCAGTGCCTACCAGGAGGTCGGGACGCAGACGCTTGGTGCGTTCAACGCTCTGAGTGAGTTCCCACTCCTTGATTTTGGCATCGTGACCTGAAAGCAGGATGTCGGGCACCTTCCAGCCCTTGTAGTCCGAAGGACGGGTGTAAACGGGAGCCGCCAAGAGGTTGTCCTGGAAGCTGTCATTGAAGGCACTCTGCTCGTCAGAGAGCACACCGGGTACCAAACGCACCAAGGCATCACACATCACAGCGGCGGGAAGTTCGCCCCCCGTGAGGACATAGTCGCCCACGCTGATTTCTTTGGTGATGAGGTGCTCACGAATGCGGTAATCAATGCCTTTATAATGTCCACAAAGAATGATGATGTTCTTCTTTAGCGAGAGTTCGTTGGCCATGGGCTGGTCGAACTGTTCGCCGTCGGGGGAAGTAAAGATGATCTCATCGTACTCGCGTTCGGAGGTCAACTTACTGATGCAGGCATCAATGGGCTGACACTGCATAACCATACCGGCAAAGCCACCAAAGGGGTAATCGTCTACCCGGCGGTGTTTGTCGGTCGTATAGTCGCGGAGATTGTGTAAATGGATTTCGACCAGCCCTTTCTTCTGAGCCCGGGCGAGGATGGAGGTATTGACAAAGCCGTCGAGCATCTCAGGCAACACGGTGATAATGTCTATGCGCATAGAATAACGAAAAAGAATTACGATAAACTGGTAAGCAAAAACAACCTTCGAATAAGAAAAAAGGAGGTCGCCCCTCCCTTGTCTGCAAGTCCGCTTTGGTTGTTTTCGATGGGCAAAAGTACGAATTTCTTGCTTACATTCCGTATATTTGCGTGCTATGCCGCCCGATTCTCCTCGCGCGACTGGCTCTTATTTTAACTTGACAGCCCTATGTTCGCATCACGCATCCTGCAACTTCGCAATGAGTTGCATCAACACAACTATAATTATTATGTACTCAACGCGCCGACCATTTCTGACCAGGAATTTGACGCGCTGATGAAGGAACTCATGGATCTGGAGGCCCTTCACCCCGAACTGGCAGACCCAAACTCGCCCAGTGTGCGTGTGGGAAGTGACATTAACCATGAATTCGTGCAAGTGGCTCACACACGCCCCATGTTATCACTCGGTAACACGTATTCGCGCGAAGACGTAGAGGACTTCTACCGACGCGTGCAGGAGGGACTGGGCGGTGAACCGTTTGAAATTTGCTGTGAACTGAAATTTGACGGCCTCAGCATCTCTCTCATTTACGAAAACCGCCGCCTCGTCCGCGCAGTAACACGGGGTGACGGGGTCAAGGGAGACGATGTGACCGCCAACGTAAAGACAATTCGCACCATACCCTTGCAACTGACGGAGGCTTCGGGGGCTCCCGAGGACTTTGAGATACGCGGTGAGATTCTCATGCCCTGGAGTAGCTTCGAACGGCTCAATGCGGAACGCGAAGCACGCGAGGAACCGCTCTTTGCCAACCCTCGCAACGCGGCTTCGGGTACGCTCAAAAGCAAAAACTCGGCTGTGGTGGCCCGACGAAACCTCGATGCTTACCTCTACTACGTGTGGGGCGAGGAACTGGAAGCTCCCACCCACTACGACCGACTGGCAGCAGCACGCCGCTGGGGTTTCCGCATCTCAGACCACATCCGCCTGGCACACAGTATCGACGAAGTGTTTGACTTCATTGATTATTGGGACGTTCACCGCCGCGATTTGCCCGTAGCCACCGATGGAATTGTGCTCAAGGTCAATCGGCTCGACCAACAGGAACGTCTGGGCTTTACGGCAAAGAGTCCACGCTGGGCGATTGCTTATAAATTTAAGGCCGAACGGGCGTGTACGCCGTTACTCGCTGTCACGTTTCAGGTAGGACGTACGGGGGCGGTGACTCCCGTGGCAAACATGGAACCTGTGCAGCTGGCGGGAACGGTGGTCAAACGTGCTTCGCTCCACAACGAGGACATTATCCGCCAACTCGACTTGCACATCGGCGACCGCGTGTATGTAGAGAAGGCGGGCGAGATTATTCCGCAGATTGTCGGCGTTGACTTGGAGGCCCGACAGACGAACCCCAATCTGGGCGAGGCTGTGACGTTCATCAAGCAGTGTCCCGAATGCGGAGCTGACTTGGTGCGCTACCCGGGCGAGGCGGCCCATTACTGTCCGAACGATGCGGCATGTCCGCCTCAGCTGAAAGGGCGCATTGAGCACTTTATCAGCCGCGACGCGATGAACATTGACACGCTGGGACCCGAAACCGTCGACGATTACTTCGAGCGCGGCTTGATTCACGACGTTGCCGACCTCTACCGCCTGCAACTGGCAGACCTGTGGGGCGAAGACGGCACCAAAAGGCGGTCGGCACAAAAGGTACTCGATGCACTCGAAGCGAGTAAACAGGTGCCCTTCGAACGGGTGCTCTTTGCCCTGGGCATCCGCTTTGTCGGCAAGGTGGTCGCCAAGACCCTTGCCAACCATTTTGGCTCGATGGAGGCTTTGCGCACAGCTACGACTGACGACTTGCTCAAGGTGGACGGCGTGGGCGAAGCCATTGCTTCGAGTGTACGCACCTTCCTGCTCAACGAAACGAACTTGCAACTCATCGAACGATTGACCGAAGCGGGACTCCAAATGAAGGTGGTAGAGAAGGTCAAGGCCTCGGACACGCTGGCGGGTCAGACCATCGTCATCAGCGGCACCTTTGAACGCCATTCGCGCGAGGAATACAAGCAACTCATCGAAGCGCACGGGGGAAAGAACGTGGGCAGCATCTCGAAGAAGACGAGCTTTATCCTGGCAGGTAGCGGCGTGGGTCCCTCGAAGCTCGAAAAGGCGCAATCGCTAGGTATTCCGCTCGTTGACGAAACGGCATTTCTCGAACGCATCGGTGAGGAGTAGCCCTTACAGCAAGGACGAAGTCGCCGATAAAGTGTAATTTTGCATACTCAAACTTATAAGGCTTGTTCTATGAATGATTAGTTGACAAGTGGAAGGTTGAAGAGTTTGGATTGAAACTCATCGGCTTGATAGATAAACTTTGGAACTCATCCACTCGTAGACTGTAATTGATAGAACACTCCATAACAGCTCAATTATAATGGCTAACCGCGAAGAACAACTCAAGGCTTTCGGCAGACTGCTCGACGTGCTCGACGAACTGCGCGAAAAATGTCCATGGGACCGTAAGCAGACCAACGAGAGTCTGCGCCCCAACACCATCGAAGAAACTTATGAGCTCTGCGATGCGTTGATGAAGGGGGACAAGAAAAATATTTGTAAAGAACTGGGCGATGTGCTCTTGCACGTTTGCTTCTATGCCAAAATCGGTTCGGAAACGGGCGATTTCGACATCGCCGATGTGTGCAACCAGCTCTGTGACAAACTCATCTTCCGTCATCCGCACGTGTATCCGCCGGCTGAGTTGGCAGGCGAAGGCAAAGCGGAAACGGCTCAGCAGGTCATCGAACAGTGGGAACTTCTCAAACAAAAAGAGAAGGACGGAAACAAGTCGGTACTCGCCGGGGTGCCCGATGCACTGCCTTCCCTCATCAAGGCTTACCGCATCCAGGACAAGGCACGCAACGTGGGCTTTGACTGGGAAGAACGCTCGCAGGTTTGGGATAAGGTAAAGGAAGAAATTGGTGAATTCGAAGCAGAAGTGGAACACCTGGACAAGGAAAAGGCCGAAGCCGAATTTGGTGACGTGCTGTTCAGCCTGATCAATGCAGCCCGCCTCTACAAAATTAATCCTGACAACGCACTGGAGCGTACGAACCAGAAGTTTATCAAACGCTTCAACTACCTCGAAGCCCATACCCTGAAGCAGGGACGTGCCCTCAAGGACATGACACTGGCTGAAATGGATGCCATCTGGGAAGAAGCGAAAAAGGAGGACTAAACCAGGGGTCGAAGGCTGAAGGCTGACGGACGAAAGGCTATGGACAGAAAGGAGAAGCTGAGGTCTTAGGACTGCCGCTTCTCCTTCGCACAGCCCTTGCGCCGGCAAATGTTGCCTCCCGACCTTTCTCCGACTCGATGATTCTTCCTTTGGGTAAGACTTTACCTTACCCTCAGTGCAAGTCATTCTTTCACGACCTGGCAATTCCTCTCAGCGGCATCATCCTTATCCCCCATTCATCTCTTAACCCAAGAATCCCTCCTGTTCCGACTTCATGCTTTACCACTTTATCGCCTTTCTGACGGTTGCCATTTGGGGAACGACCTTTGTTTCGACCAAAGTGTTGCTAACCCACGGATTGACACCGGCTTTTATCTTCCTGTTACGCTTTTCCCTCGCCTATGTGGGCATGGCAGCCATGCAAATGGCACATGACCACGGCAAACCGACCTGGCATTGCCACTCTTGGCGCGACGAGGGACTCATGTTGCTGGCAGGAATGACGGGCGGCTCGTTTTACTTCCTTACGGAAAATACAGCACTTCAGCTGGCACTGGCGGGCAATGTCTCTCTCATTGTATGCCTGGCTCCCCTCATCACAGCCCTCTTTGCTTGCTTCATACCGGGCAACAAACGGGCGGGACGGCGACTCTGGACGGGGTCGCTGATTGCCTTTACAGGGGTTGCCTTCGTGGCTTACGGCAGTATGGGGACAGGAACGGCGAGCAACCCGCTTCTGGGCAACGTGTTGGCTTTGCTATCGGCCTCTTCCTGGTCTATTTACCAATTGGTAATCAAGCCCTTGGGCGAACGCTACGGGGTGTTGCTCTTAACCCGCAAGGTTTTCGGTTACGGCTTGCTGACCATCTTGCCCTTTGTACTGACCGAAGAGATGCCCAAGCCCGAAGTCTTTGCCCAACCCGTGGTGTGGGGCAATTTGCTGTACCTCGGGGTATTGGCTTCGCTGATTTGCTATGCGGTCTGGAACCGCGTGGTGGAACAATTGGGGTCGATTGTCTCAGCCAACTACATTTACCTCAATCCGCTGGTTACGTGCATCGCATCTTACTTTGTGCTGGGCGAACAACTCACGCCAACCATGATGGTGGGCGGTTTTGCCATCGTAACGGGCCTGTACCTGGTTGTAGCACCGAAAGGAGGACTCAAACGGAGGAAGTCTTGCTGACGGTACTGCCTTTCTCACGGTGGAATGCCTGCCCCCTCGACAGCAGACAACCTAACACCGGGCGGACGATAACTGGCAATACTTCGCCCCAGCCTTCTCACACCGCCGAGACTCCTCTCCGCGCTCTGCCTTCACTCCCCTCAGGCTACGCAAACGGCTGATTACACGGCTATTTGACTCATTTATTCATCCCTACTATCCTCCTTAGCTAAAGATTCATGTCCTTCGACTCCACTCTATCCCATTGGGGTGACCATCCCTGCGAGGCGGTCGTGCTTTACCGTGCGCCCCACGCCACGGAATGTACCCGACTGATACAATACGGCCAGCCACGCACCTTTGACTCCCTCGATCAGGTGCCACTGACGGGCGGTTACCTCATTGCTCCCTTCACGGTGACAGCGGAAACGCCAGTGGTGTGGATTGAACCCGACGAATGGCTACGCGTAAAGTTGCCCCTGCCCCCTGCCCTGCCCACGACGGCGTGTGTACACCCGATTGACGAGGCAGGAGAACGCGCGGCTTATCACCGGGCCTTTGCCCAAACATCCCGACGCTTGAGTCAAAACGAGGTACAGAAGGTGGTGCTCTCGCGCCGATTGGAACTGCGCTTTGAGGCGGTTGACGAGGGGCAAGGAGACTTCGCGACTGACGAAACGGAGGCCACTAACTGGCAAAAAGGATGGCCGCAGGCGGTATCGTACTTCTTACAGGCTTGTCACTATCGTCCCAACAGTTTCGTGTCCCTATGGTGGACGCGTGCCACAGGAGCGTGGTTGGTAGCAACGCCCGAACCTTTGCTCGAAAAGCATCACCACACGTGGGCAACCGTGGCACTGGCTGGAACGATGCCTTGGAACGACCGTGCCTTGACGCTCAAAGAGTGGAGCGACAAGAACCGCGAAGAACAAGCCATTGTAGCACGCTTTATCAAAGACCAATTGACCGATGTGGTCACCGACTTGCAGGCTTCGCAGACTTACTCTCTCCATACGGGTAACTTGCAACACCTTTGCACGGACTTCCAATTTGGCTTGCCTTCTCCCGAAGCCGCGCTTCAGGTACTTCAACGCCTGCACCCCACTCCTGCGGTATGTGGCTTTCCGCGCGAAGCGGCTCGCCAGGCTATTCTGACCGACGAGGACAGTCCGCGCCGTTATTACGCAGGTTTCAGCGGACCGTTTTACTGGCAAGACGAAACGCACCTTTACGTTTCGCTCCGTTGCATGGCTTTCTCCTCGAGTGCGGCGTGTCTCTATGCGGGCGGCGGCATCATGCCCGAAAGTATCGAGGCCGATGAATGGGACGAAACACAACGCAAACTCCGCACCATGGCGTGTCTGCTGGGCTACGAAACCTGCATCTGAAAACAATGAAGGCTGTTCTATGAATGAGCAGTGAATAAGTGGAAGGTTGAAGAGTTTAGCTTGTAAGTCTTTGGTTTGATGAATCAACTCCTAAACTCATCAACTCCTCAACTGTCATTAATTCGAACCTCCCTGAACTCAACCATTCCTCAACGAACCTTTCCGCAAGGTTCCTAAACGCTTACTCATGTATTCTTCACCCTCACAAGTCAATCAACTCGTCAGCCTGCTACGGGCACACAGCGTTACGGATGTCGTGGTATGCCCGGGTTCGCGCAATGCCACCATCGTGCACGACTTGCACGAGGCTGCCGATGCCTTTTGCCTGCACCCCGTGACCGACGAACGGAGTGCCGCCTTCGTGGCACTGGGCATGGCACTGGCTACACAACAAGCGGCGGCAGTCTGTGTGACTTCGGGATCGGCTTTGCTGGGCTGTGTGCCAGCGGTGGCTGAAGCTTACTACCGACGGATTCCCTTGCTGGTGATTTCGGCAGACCGTCCAAGCGAATGGATTGGTCAAGGCGACGGACAGACATTGCCGCAAGTGGGGGCGCTGCAACCTTACGCAACCACTTTTGCCTTGCGCATTCCTCACAACGAGACGGACCGATGGACTAACAACCGCCTGACGAACGAAGCCCTGCTGACACTCGGCAAAAACGGGGGCACACCGGTACACATCAATGTGCCCATCGCCGAACCGATGTTTGGTTTTGACACGGAAAGCTTGCCTACCGAACGAATCATTCACCGCTACGAACCACAGGCGGAGCGTCCGTTGCCAGCAAGTGTCTGTGAACTGCTTGCAGGGGCGAAAATGCCGATGCTCCTCGTGGGACACTACGAACGGGGGGACTTGCGCAAGGAAGTAGAGGACTTGGAGGCGAACGGCCAGCTGTTGGTCATGCCTGAAGTCATCTCAGACGTGCCCGGCAGTCTGCGTATGCCCGTTTGGGACGCCATTCATTGGCCTCCAAACGAACCGAAGGCCTGGCTTGACCAAGATGAGGTAACGGAATACTTGCCCGACGTAGTGGTACACGTTGGGGGCAACTTTGTACACAAACGATTCAAGCAACTCTTGCGTCGACTGGACTGCAAGGTGGTGCGCATCGGACGTGAAAACGAAATGCCCGACACCTTCTGCCACTTAGACACGCAAGTGGTCTGTGACGAACGCGCAGCCCTGGCGCAATTGGTGGAAGTATTGCCTCGGAAGAAAAAAGAGGTGGTGCGGGCGCAACAATACTTTGACGGGCAGGCTCAAAAACGCATGCAGGCTATTGAAGACTTCAACCAACGGCAATTTGACCCGAAGGCAAAGCTCAATAACGCCCGTCTGACGCTTGACGAAACCCTGAGTTTGCTCTACTACAGCCTCAACCAACAAGCGGCTTCGTACACCCTCCACCTGGGCAACAGTTCGGCAGTACGGGCGGCGGCACGCATCTTTCCCTCGGGCACGCAACCCATTCTCTGTAACCGAGGTACAAACGGCATTGAGGGTTCGGTATCGACGGCAGTGGGCTACGCGCTCAAGCTTTGGGGACTTCACATTGTTGTGGTGGGCGACTTGAGTTTCTTCTACGATGCCAACGCTTTGTGGAACACGCAACTGCCCGACAACTTACGCATCGTGGTGTTGAATAACAACCACGGGGCAATTTTTGACCACCTGCCGGGCTTGGAGAAGTCGCCCGCCCGCGACCGGTACATCGCTGCAGGCGGTCAGACCTTTTCGGCACGCGGTATCAGCGATGCCTATCACTTAGATTATCAATCAGCCAGCACAGTCAGCGAACTGACTCGCCTGTTGCCTACGTGGCTCCAGGAAGGGGAACGCGCCAAACTGCTGGAAGTTATGTTATAACTCACGGGGAGCCAACCGAAACGAAACGATGCCTTCGCCTCTTGCAAACCCAGACACAAGGGGGAAAACGAAGGGCTGAAACGGCGATTCGGTAAACGACTCCTGACAAAAGACTACCTAATTATGCGTAATTGGACTCCTATTAAGCAGTACGAAGAGATTCTCTTTGACTTTTACAACGGCATTGCCCGTATTACCATCAATCGTCCGCGTTACCGCAACGCGTTCACACCGCTGACTGTGGCTGAAATCGGGGACGCACTGCGTTACTGCCGCGAGGCGCAGGATGTCTGTGTCGTGGTACTGACGGGTGCGGGCGACAAGGCTTTCTGTTCAGGCGGTGACATGCACGTCAAGGGACGTGGCGGCTATGTAGGCGGCGACGGAGTGCCTCGCCTCAATGTGCTTGACGTTCAAAAACAGATTCGTTCGCTGCCGAAACCTGTTATTGCGATGGTCAACGGCTTTGCCATCGGAGGCGGTCACGTGTTGCACCTGGTGTGTGACCTCACCATTGCTTCTGAAAACGCGATTTTTGGTCAGACTGGCCCTAAAGTCGGCTCATTTGATGCCGGTTTTGGTGCTTCTTACCTGGCTCGCATCGTCGGTCAGAAGAAAGCACGCGAGATTTGGTTCCTTTGCAGACAATATTCCGCAAAAGAGGCTGAAGAAATGGGCATGGTCAACAAGGTGGTTCCCTTCGATCGCCTGGAAGACGAGGTGGTTGAATGGGCTGAAACGATGATGGAACGTTCACCGCTGGCTTTGCGCATGATCAAGGCGGGGCTGAACGCTGAACTCGACGGTCAGGCGGGTATTCAGGAACTTGCCGGCGATGCTACGATGCTTTACTACATGCTCGACGAAGCACAAGAGGGTGGCCGCGCCTTCCTCGAAAAGCGTAAGCCGGACTTTAAGAAATATCCGAAGCTTCCATAAGACGAGTTGAGGGAAAGGGTTATGAGGTGATCAGGTCAACTTGCGCCCAACGGTACGCGCAGATTCACTCTACCTCGAAACAGCGAAAGCTTGAAATAGCGATATATCGGAATGTAGCAATGGCGCTATTTCGATGTTTCCCCCCTCCATAACCCGCCCCTTCCCCACAGAGTAACTTTATAACCTCCCTCCCAAACAACGCTCAAATGCACTTTCCTCCTTTTCTCCTCCGTGTCATTCCCCGCAAGTTACGCTTCAAGCAACCGGCGGGAACTTCGCGCGGCGTTTACCACGACCGCCAGGTGTGGTACATTCTCTTAACTTCTGCCGACCCGCAACTGCGATTTACGGGATTGGGCGAATGTGCGCCACTCTACGACCTGAGTTGCGACTTTACACCCGATTACGAAGAACGGTTGCGTGCCGTTTGTGACGAGGTGGTCCGCACGCAGGAATTGGATAGCGAACGATGGAAAGCTTACCCTTCCATGCTCTTCGGACTGCAAACTGCTTTTCGTTCGGCAGCCGGTTCGCTGCGCGGGGATTACCGCCAACTCTTTCCGACGGCCTTCTCACGCAGTGAAAAGGGTATTCCCATTAACGGATTGGTGTGGATGGGGAATCAGGAGGAGATGTGTAGCCGCATGGAGGAAAAGTTGGCACTGGGATTTCGCTGTGTGAAACTGAAAATCGGTGCCATTGACTTTGAGGAGGAACTCTCCCTGATACGCAGCCTTCGCGAACGATTTGACCGCCAGACAGTCGAACTGCGCGTGGATGCAAACGGTGCTTTCCATCCCGACAACGTGATGGAAAGACTTGCCGCACTCGCTCCTTACGACATCCACAGCATTGAACAGCCTATTCGACAGGGACAGTGGGAAGCCTTAGCCAAGGTTTGCCGCGAATCGCCCATTCCCGTGGCACTCGACGAGGAATTGATTGGTATTCACGAAACGGAAGACAAGGAAAAACTCCTGGATACGGTTCGCCCGCACTACGTTGTGCTGAAACCTACACTTCACGGGGCTCTGACGGGAGCAGCGGAGTGGATGATGCTGGCACGCGAACGAGGCATTGGTTCATGGATAACTTCGGCACTCGAAAGTAACGTTGGCCTCAACGCAATTGCCCAATGGTGTGCTGCCATCGACCCTGACACGACTTTCCCGCAAGGACTCGGCACGGGACAACTCTTTGTCGAGAACTATCCGATGCCGTTGCGCATTGAAGGCGACTGCCTGTGGTACGGCGATGAAAAGCAACGAAACTTCCGACAGGAAATCCAGGAGTTTACGGCACGTTGGACGGACGACCAGCCGACGCTCACCGTACACACCTCGGGCAGTACGGGCGCACCGAAACCCATGGAAGCAGAAAAGGTGCGTATGTGGAACAGCGCACTGCGCACCCTGGAGGCTTTGGGACTGCAAGCAGGCAACACGGCACTGCTCTGCATGCCGCTCGGATACATTGCCGGACAAATGATGCTCGTTCGTTCATTTGCCGCCCCCCTTCAACTGCTCGCGGTTCCGCCTTCGTCACACCCGTATGAAAATCTGCACGAGGCTCCCGACTTTGCCGCGCTGACACCGATGCAAGTCTACGAGTCTTTGCGCGTTCCCCACGAACGTTCCTTGCTGCGCCGCACACTCTGTCTGTTGATTGGCGGAGGAGCTATTTCGCCGGAGCTCGCAGCTGAACTTCGTACCTTCCCCCACGCAGTGTACAGCAGTTACGGCATGACCGAAACCCTTTCGCACATCGCCCTGCGCCAACTTAACGGTGACGAAGCCAGTGATTACTACACGCCCCTGCCCGGAGTGGAGACTGGACTCTCACCCGAAGGAACTTTGACCCTCTTTGCTCCCGATGTTTGTGCAGAAAGGCTCGTGACCAACGACCGAGCTGAGTTGTTACCCGATGGACGATTCCGCATTTTGGGCCGTCGGGACAATGTAATCTGTTCGGGAGGCATCAAACTCCAAATGGAGGAAATCGAAGCGAAGTTGCACGACTTGCCCTGTCCGCTGATGATTACTGCCACGCCCGATGAGCGATTAGGCGAAAAGGTGACCCTACTCTACGAGGCTGAAGAGGACTTGTCGGAAATGCTCAAAGCACACTGCCACGAACGGCTCACCCGATACGAACTGCCTCGCCGCTTCGTGCGCGTGGACCAACTACCCCGCACGGAGACGGGAAAACCGGCCCGCCAGTTGGCGAAAGAACTCGCAGCCAAGGGGATATATGAATAGTTGGTAAGTTGAAGGTTGACGATTTCAAGAGTTTATGTTGAAAGCCATTGGCTTGATGAATAAACTGGAACCTGCTAACCTCATGCCCTCATAACCCTATAACCTCATCATCCCATCCCCCATAACCCCATAACCCAGTCCCCCATGCTCCCCATTGAACTCCTTGCCCCTGCTCGCAACGCTGATTGCGGCATCGAAGCCATTCGCCACGGTGCTGATGCGGTCTACATTGGCGGCCCTGACTTTGGTGCCCGTGCAGCCGCCGGTAACTCGGTGGAAGACATCGCTCGTCTCTGTGACTTTGCGCATGGTTACGGCGCACGCATTTATGTAACACTCAATACCATCCTTTGGGATTCCGAACTGAAGGCTGCCGAAGCCCTCGTGTGGAAACTCTACCGCGCAGGTGTGGATGCCCTCATCGTGCAAGACCTGGCCTTGCTCGAAATGAACCTGCCCCCGATTGCCCTCCACGCTTCTACCCAAATGGACAACTGTACTCCCGAGAAGGCACAGTGGCTGGAAGCTGCGGGATTTCGTCAGATTGTGCTGGCACGCGAAACACCGCTGGAGGAAATTCGTGCCATCGCCCAAACGGTAAAGGTACCTGTGGAAGTCTTTGTTCACGGAGCACTCTGCGTAAGTTACAGCGGCCGTTGCTATGCTTCGCAGCATTGCTTCAACCGTTCGGCTAACCGAGGCTGTTGTGCCCAGTTCTGCCGATTAGCTTTCGACCTAGTGGATGGCAAAGACCGCGTGCTGGTGCAAAACGCGCACTTGCTTTCGCTGCGTGACATGAACCGCAGTCAGTCGATTGACGAAATGCTTGATGCCGGGGTACGCTCGTTTAAGATTGAAGGCAGACTGAAGGACACGGAATACGTGAAAAACGTGACGGCTTATTACCGTCGCGCCCTTGACGAAGCCCTCGAACGACGCTTGCGAGAAGGAAAGAAATGGAAGGGACAGGACTTGGGCAGAGCTTCGTACGGAAAGTCAGAACTGTCCTTCCGTCCGCAACTGGAACGCAGTTTCAACCGAGGCTTTACCGAATACTTTCTACACGGACGCACGGAGCGACCCGTGGCTAACTTTACCTCGCCCAAGGCTATGGGGGCACTCATCGGACACGTGGGCAAGGTGCGGAGCCGTTCTTTTCAAATCGAACTGACTCAACAGGCTCCCAGTCCGATTACTGCGGGCGACGGACTGTGTTTCATTGACCGAAAGGAAGGTACTTTGCAAGGTTTCCGCGTCAACCGCGCCGAAGGGAACGAGGTATTTCCGAACCGAATGCCCCGCCTGGTGCCGGGCATGAAACTCTACCGCAGCCTGGACTTTGCCTTTAACCAACAACTGGCGAAACCGACGGCTCGCCGCACACTCCAAACGGACTGGACACTCCGCGAAACGGCTGAGGGCTTTGCCATCGACGTGAGGGACGAAAGCGGAACGCACATTTCGCGTCAATTTGCTTACCCGCACGAGGTTTCCCGGTCGCCGCAACGTGCCGCAATCGAACGCCAACTCTCCAAACTGGGCGACACGCCTTATGTGTTGCGGTCGCTGACGATTGACTGGCAAGAAGAACGCTTCATCCCTGCTTCGCAACTGGCTGCCTGGCGACGCGACTGTGTGGAGACTCTGCAACGTGCACACCGCATGAATTACCAAAGAGACTATGCGGGCAAGGTGAACCACGAATTGCTTACCCAACTTACGCCCGAACGACTCGACTTCACTGCGAACGTAGCCAACCACCTGGCACGAAAATTCTATACCGAACACGGCACGGAACAACTGGCTCCGGCCTTCGAATTAGAAGAACCGCGCGGCGCACTCATCATGACTTGCAAGCACTGCATTCGCAAGAGCTTGCATCTCTGTAAAAAGGAAGATCGCAGTGTACCCGATCCGCTCTTCCTGCGACTTCCCGACGGAAGACGCTTCCCCTTGCAGTTTGACTGCCGTCGCTGCGAGATGAAGGTCTACGCGGAGAAGGATTGACACTGCTCTCCCGATATATTATGTGGCAATTTGTCCTTCTACCCACCATCGGACAATTTGCAAGGCAGATATTTGTCCTTCTATCCACCATTGGACAAATTCTCAGCCTTCAGAAGGAGTAACAAAGCCCGGCTCGGATGACCAACTACTCCAATAGCGGTTGCTCCAGCCAGCCAAGTTGCTGCACATAGCAAACTTCTGCCCCCTATTCTGCTTTTCACTTTCCCTCCCAACTCATCCCCGGGCTTTCTACTGCCTGCCCTTGCCATTCTGCGACTCGCTATGATACGGATTCTCTTCCTTCTGCTCACCCTCATCCTGCCCATCTCGTGCTACTATTCACATCCCACGAATGACCAATGGGTCAACGCCAACAAGGAAAGCATTGACTCGGTTAACTTCTACATCCAACACCATTACTGGACGGGGTACAACTTTCAAACAACGGACAGTCTGCACTTGGTTGCCACACCGCCCTTGATGGGGACTACAGACTATCATCCACGCACGTCTGACTCGATTGGGGTAGGTGGACGTGACGTCTTGGTCGTGGCACGCTTGCTATCAGTCCCTTCGGATACGATTGACTCGATTTGGGTGAAGCTGGCACGCGACCAATACACGCAGGGATGGGTTCGCGAATCGGATTTACTGAAGCATGTGGTGCCTAAAGACCCTATTTCGAAATTTATCTACCATTTCTCTGACAAACGAACCCTCTATTTCCTTTCGCTCTTCGGTTTAGCCTTGCTGTTTGGCTTGATTCAAATCTTCCGACACAAGCAATACCGTTTGGTACATTTCCGCGACATCCCGAGTTTCTATCCCACCTTACTTTGTCTTAGTGTCAGCATCTCAGCCACCCTTTATGGCACGATGCAACGCTTTGCTCCCGAGACCTGGGTGGAATTTTACTTCCATCCGACACTCAACCCACTTCATCCCGACCTTCCCTTGGTGCTAGCTCTCTTTATTGCCTCTGTATGGGGGATGCTTATTGTGGCGGTGGCGGTAGTAGACGAAGTGAGAAGGCAACCCGACCTGGGCGACACGCTGACTTACCTGGCCTCCCTGGGCGGTGTCTGTGTGGTACTCTATCTGGTCTTTACCCTCACGACTCCTTATTATATAGGCTACGTGTTGCTTCCCCTTTACTGGCGTTTTGCCATTCGTCGATACTTACAACACGAGCCGTCACACCTGCTCTGTGGTGTTTGTAATCAACCGATTCCGAAAAAGGGAAAATGTCCGCACTGTGGGGCAATCAATGAATAGTATTTGCGTTTAAATACTGTAGGTGGGAAGCCTGCTTCTCCCCTATCCCAATCATCTTAGTTCATCCTCATACCCATATACAATGAAACGAAGCTTTCTTCTCCTTGCCGGTAGCCTGTTGACCTGGCTACCGATACATGCCGACCGCTACACGGACACGGCTGAAAAACATCTCAATTGGGCTATCAGCAACCGGGCTGACAGTATATTGGCTCACGCTACGCCTGAGGTAAAACAAGCGCTACCGGCTGACCAACTCAACAGTATTTGGAAGATGCTGGTGATGCAATTTGGTACGCTCGAAAGCAAAGAGGCTTGGGAAACAACAGACCTGGGCGACGGACTGACCCTTTGCCGACGTTTGCTGCATTTCAAGAACCGCACCCTCAACGTCAACATTGTGTTGAACCGTGAGCTACAACTTTCGGGTATCTCCTTTACCCCTGCCATCGAAGAAAAAATGCGCCACGAGGTGGACGCGAAGCCCTTGCCCGCCGGTATCACCGAACAGGAACTCAACGTGGAGCACAACAACATTTCCTTACCAGGTACGTTGACACTCCCCGAATGTGCCTCAGCTAACCAGCAAGTGCCTGTGGTGGTATTGCTGGGTGGAAGCGGTCCGACTGACCGCGACGGAACTCTCGGTCCGAATCATCCGCTTCGCGACCTGGCACACGGTCTGGCACTTCAGGGCATTGCTTCACTCCGTTACGACAAACGAACGAAAGCTCACCAGGCGGACTTTGCCGAGGTGAGTGGCAAACGCACGACGCTCGAAACGGAATATGTGGAGGATGCGCTTGTTGCCCTTGAAAAAGTGCGCAACTTACCCGAGATTGACAAAAAACGTGTGTTCCTTGCCGGACACAGTCTGGGTGGAACCGTGCTGCCGCTCATTGCCCGTAAGGCAGGTAAGGAAGTGGCGGGAATGATTGTTCTGGCTGGATTGGCCCGCCCCATGTGGGAAGCTGCGACGGAACAACTCCGTTACATGGTTTCCTTACAGGAAACGGATCCGCAACGCATCGACTCAATGGCAGAAAGTCTATTGAAACAGATGCTTCAATTACTGCCGGAGGATTACCTTCAATCCATTGATAACTATCACCCGCTCCAAACGGTCAAGAAACTCCGCAAACTGCCGATGCTCTTTGTACAGGGAGGCACGGACTACCAGGTAACACAAGAGGATTTGGCATTGTGGAAACAAGCTTGTCGCCGAAACAAACGGGCACAATTTGCTTTCTTCCCTGACCTCGACCATTTGTTCCGTCCGCAAGCTAAAAAGGCTGTACCCTCCGATTATCAAAAGGAAGGAACGCTCAGCAAAGAGGTCGTTGAAGCGGTTGCAAAATTCGTCCAAAAAGACTAACCTCATTCGGGTAGAACATCAAGGCGAGAAGGAATAAAAGTTACGCTTATTGCTCAGCATGCCGTGCCAACAAATGAACCGGAACGCTCGTTGGAAGCAATTGGCGAGACTGATTCCTAACTTGAACATCATTCCCCCTCTCCTGTAAGTTCTACCCTCCCCCCTGATTCTTAAACCAATCTCATCATGACACAACACATCGTAATGTTCCAATTCCGCGAAGACGTTTCCTCCGAAGTTCGCGAAACGGCTCGCCAAGCTTTTAAGGAAGGCATCGAAGCCTTACCGGAAGTGATTCCCTTTATCCGCGAAATCAGCGTACATTTCAATACCAATCCTGCGGAAAAGTGGGATATCTGCCTCGTTTCTTCGTTTGACACCCTCGACGACGTAAAGGCATACAGTGTACACCCTGCCCATCAAGCTGTAGGCAAGGCATTGATGCAATACATCGCGAATCGCGCCTGCGTCGACTTCTAATCACACACGTTCCAACGGATAAGCATACCTTATGCGCACAAAAAACGGCAAGACCTGCACGAATGCGGGCCTTGCCGTTTGCATTGGTAACGAATAAGCAAGCGAGGCTTGAATGCTTACTTACTTCGTCAAGTATTCTGTTACGTTCTTCTCAATGCGACCGAGTACATCCTCAGCGGCAGCGGGAACAAACTTTGTACCAGTGATGTGTTCGTAGAGCTCGATATAACGCTCGCTGATGCTGTTTACTACTTCGGGAGTCATTTCGGGCACCTTCTGATCGGCTGCACCGTGAACCTGGAAGCCGTTGTTGAGCAACCATTCGCGAACGAACTCCTTAGAGAGCTGTTTCTGCGGTTCACCCTTGAGGAAACGCTCTTCGTAACCTTCTGCGTAGAAATAACGTGAAGAGTCGGGCGTGTGGATTTCGTCCATCAAGTAAATCTCGCCATTGTGCTTACCAAACTCGTACTTCGTATCGACGAGAATCAAACCGCGCTGAGCAGCAATCTCCGTACCACGCTGGAAGAGTGCGAGCGTGTATTTTTCCAACAGCTCGTATTCCTCAGGAGTTGCCAGTCCCTTGGCAAGGATTTCTTCCTTAGAGATGTCTTCGTCGTGTGCACCGATTTCAGCCTTGGTTGTCGGCGTGATGATGGGCGTAGGGAACTTTTGGTTTTCCTTCATACCCTCAGGCAGACGAACGCCGCAGATTTCACGGACACCACTCTTGTAAGCACGCCATGCACTACCGCAAAGATAGCCGCGCACAATCATTTCTACGGGGAATCCCTCGCAAAGCAAACCTACTGTAACCATGGGATCGGGCGTAGCGAGCTTCCAGTTGGGGCAAATGTCGGCGGTAGCGTCGAGGAACTGGGCAGCAATCTGGTTGAGCACCTGACCCTTGTAAGGAATGCCTTCGGGCAGAACTACGTCGAAAGCAGAAATGCGGTCAGTAGCTACCATCACCAGGCGGTCACCGAGATGATAAACATCGCGTACCTTACCATGATAAACACTTTGCTGACCGGGGAAATTGAAATCAGTTTGAGTTAATGCTGACATAATGAATTGAATATTTTGAGGGGTTAATGAATGACATGAGGGAAGTGAGATGCCAATACAAAAGAGTTTAGAAGTTCGAAAGTCGCATGGAGTTCCATCCAATATCAGAATCCAGCACATTCAAACTTCTAAACTCTTTAAGAGGGGGCGTTGGCAGAAGTACACTCCGCTTCCTGCGCTTGTTTCTGCGCCCGCTTACGCTCATCTTCCCGATCGTAAGCGGCCACAATACGCGTCACAAGCTTATGACGGATGATGTCCTTCTGATTCATTTCAATAAAGGAAATGCCTTCGATGCCTTGCAAGATGCGCTGTGCTTCAATCAATCCACTACGCTGCGAAGCGGGAAGGTCAATCTGTGTACGGTCGCCCGTCACAATCATTTTGGTGTTCCAGCCCATACGGGTAAGGAACATCTTGATTTGTGCCGTAGTCGTATTTTGTGCTTCATCCAAAATTACAACGGCATCATTGAGGGTACGGCCGCGCATAAAAGCCAACGGCGCAATTTGGATGACATTGGTCTCCAAATACTCCTGCAACTTCGAACCGGGAATCATCTCTTGCAACGCATCATACAAAGGCTGCAAATAGGGATCGATCTTATCCTTCATATCGCCAGGCAAGAAGCCTAACTTTTCGCCAGCCTCAACGGCGGGACGGCTGAGAATGATTTTCTTGACTTCCTTATTCTTCAAGGCACGAACGGCAAGGGCAATGGCAGTGTATGTCTTACCAGAGCCAGCAGGACCTACCGCAAAAATCATGTCGCTGTGCTGATAGGCTTCGACCAAACGACGCTGATTTTCCGAACGCGGTGTAATGGGCTTTCCACCCGTGCTGTAGACAATCACGCCCTCCTCCGAAACAGAAGGAGTTACGCCTTGCACTGTTTGCAAAACATCTTCTTCAGTCAAACGATTGAAACGGGCACTACGCTTCTCGAGTTGCGCAAAGAGTTCTTCGAAAGCAGCCATGTCTTCTTCACCACCAATAACGCGCACTACGTTATCGCGCGCCATGATACGCAACTTGGGACAAAGGGCACGGAGCATACGCAAATTGGCATTGTTGGCTCCATAAAAAATAACGGGATCCGCTTCTTCGAGTATAAAATGCTTTTCGATCATCAAAGGATGTTTTTGTGTGCGTTGAGTTGAAAGCCACTTATCGGCTCAAAATGCGGAGCAAAATTAAACATTCTGATGAAGATTCTCCGATTTTGTAGTACTTTTGTGTGCTTCAAAATAACATAAGGGGCAATCCTTGAAATTGCCGGTTCTAAAGTTTAGGAGTTTATCGGCTCGTCTGAATGATTCTAATCACTGCGATAAACTCCTCATTCGTCTACTTTTCTACTGTAATCGATTGCGATTGCCATGATCTGTTTTTCCAATCCCCTATATGAAATATCGTTTTACAAGCCATCGTCATCATTTTCTGTTAGGCTTTAGTTTGATCGTTATCATCTTGGCTGTGGTGAAATGTATCAATCCGGACTTGACGCTCCCACGCCTGCTAAACGACAGAAAAGAAGCTAAGACGAAAGCTCATAAAGCTGCTTATCAACCTGACAGTATTGACATACAAATGAAGCGTGTGGACAGCTTATTAATCAGGCCACGCGCCAAATTGCGCTTGCTCAATGCCCAAGGTAAGCCTGTCAAAAACCGTGTCACAAGTGTACATCGCTTTGAAACGTCCTTTCCTGACCTCAACGATGTTCAACTAACAACCGCTCGCCGCATTGGCATCTCGCACATTGAGAATCGCGCCGAAGCACAAAAGCGTATGAACGAACTGGTCTACATTGGCGATAATCCTTTCTATACCATCCAACCCCTCCATCAATCGATTCCTTATCTTGTTCCACGAGCCGCAACACTACTCAATGAAATTGCTCGTGCTTTTAATGATTCGCTGGTGACCAAAGGATTTGAACCGCACAAACTGATTGTCACTTCGGTACTTCGAACTAAAGAAGACATCACGAAGCTCCGCCGCTTTAACCGCAACGCATCCGAAAACAGTTGCCACCAACACGGTACGACCTTCGACATCTCTTACAATCGCTTCCTGCAAATCAAGGATGACGGAAAAGACGAAATACGCTGGGTGACAGCCTTCAAGTCAATCCTTGCTGAAGTGCTCGAAGACCAACGACTGATGGGAACTTGCTACGTAAAATACGAAGTACACCAGTCTTGCTTCCATATTACTGCCCGCTAAGCCTTTCATTGGCTTTTGCCACACACAGGCAGATATTCTTTCTGAAATAATCGTTCAGCCCAAAATAATAAACCCTATCTGACGCATCTCGAATATTTTTACGATATTTGCGCCAATCATTAAGAAAACAACAGCATGGAATTTTCAGCTAAACAAATCGCCGAATACCTCGGTGGAACGGTTGAAGGCAACGAAAACGCTACCGTCCAGACCTTTGCTAAGATTGAAGAAGGAGTGGCTGGCGCTATCTCGTTCCTGGCGAATCCCCAATACGCACATTACCTTTACGAAACTGCCTCCAGCATTGTGCTCGTAAACAAGGACTTCCAACCCGAACAGGAAGTTAAGACGACACTGATACGCGTAGAAAATGCTTACGAGGCAATCGCTCGACTGTTGACACTTTATCAGTCTACCATTCAGAAGCGCACAGGAATTCATCCACGCGCTGTAGTGGCAGAAACGGCTCAAGTAGGTGAAAACGTCTACATCGGTCCCAATGCTTATATTGGTGAACACGCCGTCATTGGTAAGAACTGTCAGATTTATGCAGGAGCTGTCATTGAAGAACGCGCAACGATTGGTGACGACTGTACGATTTATCCCAACGCATCGGTTTACCACGATTGCAAGGTGGGCAACCGTGTCATCCTTCATTCTGGATGTGTCATCGGTGCAGACGGCTTTGGCTTTGCACCTGCAGCAGATGGTTATGAAAAGATTCCTCAGATTGGAATTGTCACTATTGAAGATGACGTTGAAATCGGAGCCAATACTTGTGTAGACCGTGCTACAATGGGCTCAACTTACGTTCGTAAGGGAGTGAAACTCGATAATCTCGTTCAGGTTGCTCACAACTGTGATGTTGGTAACCACACAGTTATGTCTGCCCAAGTAGGTGTAGCAGGCTCTACAAAAATTGGCCAATGGTGTATGTTTGGTGGTCAGGTTGGCATTGCAGGACACGCTGTCATTGGTGACCGTGTACTCTCGGGTGCACAAGCTGGCATCGCAGGAAGCATTCGCAAGGGCAATGTCACCGTTCAAGGTTCACCCGCCATTGATGCTAAAAACTTCATGCGCTCAAGCGTGGTGTTCAAGTACCTTCCCAACTTGCAAGCTGATGTCAATCGCTTGAAGAAAGAAGTGGAAGCTTTGAAACATCCCAACCAGGAATAAACATTCTCATCGTAGCTCTTTCTCTCCTTTTCCTCTTTTACTTCTTACGTATTATTTCTACCTCGAAGGAGCTACAATGCTCTCTATATAATTATGTCTAAGCAAAAAACATTAGCGGGGAGTTTCTCTCTGTTTGGCAAGGGTCTGCATACGGGTCTGAGCTTGACAATTACATTCAACCCCGCTCCTGAAAACCACGGATACAAGATTCAACGTATCGACTTGGAAGGCGAACCCATCATTGAGGCTATTGCTGAAAACGTAATAGATACCTCACGCGGTACGGTCGTAGCCAAAGGCGATGCACGTTGTAGCACCATCGAACATGCCATGGCCGCCCTCTATGCCATGGGTATTGATAACTGTTTGATTCAAGTCAACGGTCCCGAATTCCCGATTCTTGACGGTAGTTCTATTATCTATGTAGAAAATATTCGCCGCGTAGGCGTCGTGGTACAGAATGCACCGAAGGACTTCTATGTCATCAAGAAGAAAATCGAATTCCGTGATGAGGAATCTGGTTCATCTATTATCATTCTGCCTGATGAACAGTTCTCCATTACGACCATGATTTCCTTTGAGTCGCAATTCATCAACAGCCAGTTTGCCACACTCGACAATATGGAGGATTTCGCAGACGAAGTTGCTTCGGCACGTACCTTCGTATTTGTTCGCGAAATAGAACCGTTGTTGCAGGCAGGTCTTATCAAGGGTGGCGACTTGACCAATGCAATTGTGATTTACGAAAAGCAAATCTCACAGGATGCACTTGACAAATTGGCTGACCATTTGCAGGTGGAACACCGTGATGCTACGAAGTTAGGATACTTGAATGAGCGTCCTTTAGTTTGGAGAAATGAGCCTGCCCGCCATAAGTTGCTGGATATTATTGGTGACATGGCACTCATTGGCCGTCCCATCAAGGGTAGAATCATTGCTACACGCCCCGGACACACCATCAACAACAAGTTTGCTCGCCAAATGCGCCGCGAAATTCGTCAACACGAAATTCAGGCACCTGACTACGATCCAAACGATACACCGCTGATGGACGTCAATCGCATCCGCGAGTTGTTGCCCCACCGCTATCCTATGCAGTTGGTCGACAAGGTGATTGAAACGGGATCAAACTACATTGTAGCTGTCAAAAATGTGACTTCCAATGAGGCCTTCTTCCAAGGACACTTTCCGCAAGAACCCGTCATGCCTGGCGTTCTTCAAATTGAAGCCATGGCTCAAGCAGGCGGCTTGCTCGTCCTTAATTCAGTAGAAGAACCTGAACGTTGGAGCACTTACTTCCTTCGCATTAACGATGTGAAATTCCGCAGGAAGGTAGTACCTGGCGATACTCTTATATTCCGCGTAGAACTGATGGCTCCCATCCGTCACGGCATCTCTTCGATGCACGGATTTGCCTTTGTCGGCGAAAACATTGTGATGGAAGCAACCTTCACTGCTCAAATTTCAAAGAACAAGTAAATCTCTCGGTTGAAGCGCTATGTTGGACGCAATATCAGCGACAAACATCGCGCTTCAACTACCATCTCTGTAAATATGATTAGCCCCTTAGCATACGTACATCCAGAAGCCATCATTGGTGAAGGTTGTGAAATTGGCCCTTTCTGCTACATTGACAAAAATGTAGTTATCGGAAAAAACAACCGATTGATGAATAGTGTCACCATTCTCTATGGTTCACGTATTGGTGACGATAACACCTTTTTCCCAGGTGCCGTAATCGGTGCCGTACCCCAAGACCTAAAGTTTAAAGGGGAAGAAACAACAGCTGAAATTGGTGACCGCAACATCATCCGCGAAAATGTAACCATCAACCGGGGAACTGCCGCCAAAGCCAAAACGGTCGTAGGTTCGGACAACCTCTTGATGGAAGGAATGCACGTAGCACACGATGTAGTGGTGGGTAACGGCTGTATCATTGGCAATTCTACGAAAATTGCAGGTGAAGTTGTTGTCGACGACTTTGCAATCATCTCTGCTTCTGTACTCGTTCATCAATTCTGCCACATCGGTAGCTATGTCATGATTGGTGGTGGTACACGCACGGGACAAGACGTACCTCCCTTTACGATGGCTGCACGCGAACCCGTCAGCTATTGTGGCCTCAATCTTGTCGGCCTTCGTCGTCGCGGCTTCAAACCCGAACTGATTGAAAACATACACAACACTTACAGACTGCTCTATCAAAGAGGAAAGCTCCGCGAAGAGTGTATAGCTGAAATCAAGGAAACCATTCCTATGAGTCCCGAAATTGAATACATTCTCAACTTTGTCACGCAGTCCAAACGAGGCATTATCAAATAAGCACGACTTCTAAATCAATATCCGTTATGCTCTTTAGAATCAAATTTATCTCCGATGAAGTCGATGGCTTTGTCAGAGAACTGAAAATAGACAGCGACGCTACATTCCTCGACTTGAACCAAGCCATTCTCGAATCTTGTGGCTATCCTGACGACCAAATGACTTCTTTCTACCTCTGTGATGAAGAATGGGAAAGAGGCTTGCAAATTACGCGCGAAGACATGGGCGTAGGCAGTGCTGACGAAGACATTTATGTCATGGAAGAAACCAAACTCTCTGAACTCATCGAGGACGAAGAACAACACCTTGAGTTTGTGTTCGACCCCTTCGAAGAACGAAGTTTCTTCATTGATGTAAAAGAAATCATCCCAGGTGAAACGTTGAAACATTACGCCATCATCCGTGCCAAAGGAGAAGCTCCTCAGCAAATCAAAGACATGGATATGGATTTGGATCTCAGCGAGTCTGCGACAAAGAGCAAGAAGCGCAAAGCGGCACCTGCAGAAGAAGAAGATTTTGAAAACGAAGCACTCTACGAAGGTGCAGCCTTCAACGATGATGAAATCGACCTCGAAGGCTTTGAAATCAGTGAAGGCCAACCTTACTAAGGTTTGAAAATACAGTGTGTGCAGGATTTGCAGATACCGTCTGCCTAAATCCTGCACCTTTTTGTACATGGCAACTTGTAAGGTAGTGTCTACACACACCTGACGACATTCCTTCTCCTACTTAACAGCTCCCCCTCACTTATGGAAAAGACGCTTAAAGTCATCGTCGGTCCCACGGGCGTAGGGAAAACCGCCTATGCACTCCGCGCGGCTGAAGAAGCCCAATGCCCCATTCTCAATGCGGACTCCCGTCAAATCTACCGCGACCTGCCTATCGGTACAGCTGCACCGACTGCTGAAGAATTGAAACGCGTAAAGCACTACTTTGTCGGCATCAAAGCGCTTGACGAATATTATAGTGCTGCCCAATACGAACAAGACGCGCTCCAATTGCTTGACCAACTGTTTCAAACCCATGATACCTGCATTCTGACAGGCGGCTCTATGATGTACATTGATGCCGTGTGCAAGGGGATTGACGACATTCCAACCATTGACGACGAAACCCGTACGTTGTTGAAACAACGCTATGCCGCAGAAGGCCTCGAACCACTTGCTGCTGAGCTGAAACTTCTCGATCCGGAATACTATCATCAATGCGATACGAAAAATCCCAAACGCGTTATTCACGCACTGGAAGTATGTTACATGACCGGAAAAACCTTCACTTCCTTCCGCACGGGAAAGAAGGCCGAACGCCCTTTCCGCATTGAGAAAATAGGACTTTGGAGGGAACGCGAAGAACTCTTCAATCGCATCAATCAACGGGTGGACTGTATGATGGAAGAAGGATTACTTGACGAAGTACGCCGCGTACTCCCCTATCGACACTGCAATGCACTCAATACTGTAGGCTACAAAGAATTGTTCCAATATCTCGATGGAGAATGGGAACTCGACTTTGCCATAGAAAAGATAAAGCGCAACACGCGTGTCTATGCCAAAAAGCAAATAACCTGGTTTAAGAAAGACCCCGAACTTCAATGGGTAAACTTATAGGTTGCCCTTAAACAGCCCATAAGTATGCTTCCTCAACAGACCAGCATCTCCATTTCTCTATCTTGACGATGCAAGGCTAGGATTCGTTTTCCCTGCACGCGCAAAGTAGAGAAACTGCTATTTACTCTCTTTTTAAGCACACTAACTATGAGTAAGCTTCCTGCTACTATCGGACAAAAACTGGCAGCTCCCTTTCGTGCCACAGCACGAGGATTGAAAAGAATAGGCAATTGGTACAAACACCAATTTGTCGGTCGCCCCTGGTGGTACAAACTCTGTTCCGCCCTATGGTCGTTTGCCCTCTTCATTGCCCTGTATGTCTTTGCGGTTATTTTCAATCTCTTCTGGCTGTTTGGCAAATCGCCCACAATGGAAGAAATCCGCCATCCCAAGACGGCTGCCGCCTCTGAGCTTTACAGTGCAGACGGCAAATTGTTAGGCAAATACTTCCGTGAAAACCGCCAGCCCGTTCCTTATGACTCCATCAGTCCCGCCTTCTTCCAGGCACTGATTGCTACAGAAGACGAACGCTTTTACCAACATCATGGCATCGACTACCAAGGTCTCTTCTCCGCCGCTAAAGATGCCTTGCAAGGAAAGGCGCGTGGAGCCTCAACCATTACGCAACAACTCGTCAAGAATATGTTTCGCGTACGTACGAAGTATTCTACGGGCTTACTCGGTAAGATTCCAGGTGTTGGCATTTTGGTCATGAAGAGCAAGGAAATGATTATCGCCAGCGAAATCGAATGGAACTGCGACAAACAGGAAATTCTGGAACTCTACGCCAATACGGTTGACTTTGGCTCGAACGCTTTCGGCATCAAAACGGCTGCCCAAACGTACTTCAACACAACTCCTAAAGAACTCAAGCCTGAAGAAGCCGCTGTACTCGTTGGTTTGCTGAAGGCAACATCGGCCTACAATCCGCGCATCAACCCGAAGAACTCCTTGAAGCGACGCAATACGGTACTGAACAATATGTATACCCACCGTCACACGCTCAAGGAACGTTTCGGTAAAGTGTACATCGAGGACAAAGCAACCTTGAAGAAGCTGCAAGATGAACCAATCAAGCTCAACTTCAACGTAGAGAATGCCTACGATGGCGAAGCCCTCTATTTCCGTGATGCTGTCAAGGAATACATCAGCGAGAACTGTCCCGACCTCGACATCTTTGCCGACGGATTGAAAATCTACACGACGCTCGATTCGCGTATGCAGGCTTATGCCGAAAAGGCAATGCACGAACAGATGAAGCAGGTGCAGGACAACTTCAACCGTCACTGGAAAGGTATCGGAGATCCTTGGCGTAACGAACGCGGCGAACTGATTCCCGGCTTTATCGAAAGCAAACTGAAGGATACACCAGCCTACAAAATGCTTAAAGCCCGTTTCCCCAACGATCCCGATTCAGTACAGTTCTACCTCGAAAAACCACACAAGGTAAAGGTGTTCAGCTACGATGGCGAACGAGAGGAATTTATGTCGACTGTCGACTCACTGCGTTACATGCTCCACTTCATGCACGCAGGCTTTGTGGCCATGGAGCCTGAAACGGGTTACGTCAAAGCCTACGTGGGTGACATCGACTTCCACACTTGGAAATACGATAAAGTGCAATCCATGCGTCAGCCTGGTTCTACCTTTAAGCTCTTCGTTTATGCCACGGCGATGAAGCAGGGCATGACTCCTTCCGACACGGAGGAAGACTCTTATATTCGTATGGAAGTGTACGACAAGAAGCGCGACACCACGACCATTTGGCAACCGCACAATGCCAACGGACGCTTCACCAACACGCACCTACCCTTACGTTCGGGCTTCTCACAAAGTGTCAATACCATTGCAGTACGTTTGGGACAAAAGGTTGGTATTCCGAAGGTAATCGAGACGGCTCACGATATGGGTATCCTTTCACCGCTTGACGACATTCCTTCGCTCCCACTCGGTGCCTGCGACGTCAACCTCTTTGAACTGGTCAACGCCTATGCAACCGTTGCCAATAACGGTGTACACGTCAAACCTGTTTTAGTAACAAAGATTGAAGATGCAGAAGGTAATGTAGTCTACGAAGCTAAGCACGAAGAAAAACGTGCACTCTCGCAAACAGCCGCCTTCTACACACAAAAATTGCTCGAAGCGGGTGTGACCGACGGCGGAGCAACCTCTCAAACCTTCGGAGCTTACCGTTACTTGGGTCCCTTCCGCAAGCAATTGGATATGGGCGGAAAAACTGGTACGTCAAACAATCACTCCGACGCCTGGTTTGTTGGTGTCACACCGAAACTTGTCGGTGGTGCTTGGGTTGGTGGTGAATACCGAAGCATTCACTTCCGCACAGGACGACTCGGACAAGGTAGCCGTACGGCTTTACCCATTGTGGCTCAATTTATGCGTAGCGTCATGGACGACAATAAACTCGCTCCACACTACCTGCATAAATATGGTCTTCCTCCCGAAGGCATTGATCCCAGTTCCTACGCCGCTACCTATTACATTGCACCCGAAAAGCCTGACAGCACGGCGAACGACTCGACAACGCAAACTGCATCAGATGACTTAATGGGCATTGGTAATGAAACGGAAAGGGCAACGAAAGCAACAGAAACTTCCACCGAATCTTCCAACTCCCCTACCCAGACAACAGACAAGAAAGCTTCGTCTGCAACGGAACAAGGCGGCAATCTCTTCGAATAACTCCGAAGAGTTTCTACTCAAGAAAAAGGACAAGAAGTGACCAAACGGTTCACTCCTTGTCCTTTTCTTTTTGGTAGATGCCCCACAGCTCCCCCTTTCTCTTCGAAAACGAAAACTATAAGATAATCACAAGCAGACGATCGATTCAAACAGTTCAAAGGAGCACTTACTTACGAACGAAGCTACGCCCTACTTTCCGGGCAAGGTGTAGCGCAATTGCAAGGACAGATCATTCTTCCAAGGAGAAGATATTTCAGCAATCCCCGATGAAATGGTATCGCGATTAAAATAACGCAACGTGGAAAAACGAAGGGCTAACCACAAGCGGGACAACGGTTGCCATTGAGTGATGAGGACAGCACGCGCTCCATGATAGAAATACGACGGAAAGGAAGAAGCATGCAGCAACTGGGGTTCATAAGCATAAACGGCTGACTCAAAGTTATCCGTAAAAAAGAGTCCCGCAAACCCCTTCAGTTGGAAGGAAGCGGATGGTCGCCAGCTAGCTCTACTGGAAAGCATCCAACCCAAGGTAAGTGGCTGAGTCTGCCGCGTAGCGAATGTAGCATCTGCCTGCAAGTGAACATCGTATTGACGCTGCGAACGGGAAGCAAAACAACGTAACCGATGAACCTGACGATACTCCATCAATTCCTGACCGCTCACTGTACGTTGACGCGTCTTCATACGATAACGCAAACCGAGTTGCCAAGAACGTGATAGTTTCCATTTCGACTGCAAGGAAAGTTCCATTCCCTTGGCTCCAGATAATACGGTCAAAAAAGTTGGTTGAGGAAATCGGAAGAAGTCAGCATAACCCGTTAACTCCCAATGACGCATGGGTAGCCACCGACTAGAGAACAAAAAGCCCTGTTCGTTGCTAACGCGGCTCCCTTGCTGCAGAGCATCACCATAAAAACAGAAATAATCGGGACTGAAATACCGCAATTGAGCTCCCAGTTGCAAAGCGGTAGAAAGGCGTATGGAAAGAGACTGTAATGTGGCAATACGTCCCAAGTGGTTGGTGGCGATTTCACCTTGCCAATTTGAACGCCCCCACTTGAGGTAATGTGCCACTGAGACATTACCCGCATATTTTCCACGAAAATACGAACGATTGTAGCGATTGAGCTTAGGGTAAATAAAATACTCAAAGGAGGTAAAGGCACCAGCGATTTCAAGTCCCCAATGCTTTTCCTTCCAGCCCACACTTCCTCCAACACACAGTTCGCCTAACGTACGGCGATGACTGATTTCACTTTGGGTGCGATGGAGTCCACTTTGATACAGGGTTTCTACAACGGGACGCGTTTCACTTAACCGCGCATCTTTCTTCTGGTAAGAAACAAAAGCAGCGAGGTGCAGTTTTTTCCACTGGTAAGCACCAGCACCTCCTCGAAAAAAACGGCTTTCGTCCGTTCCTGTATGCGGACGGAAACGGAAATCTGCCCGACGGCCGCTGTGGTAACTTCCTTCACGATTGGCAAAAAACTGTTTGCCAAAGACTAATCCTTCTCCATGTTGTAACTCATAATCTCCCACGACCCAAGCCCAATTACGTCCAACCGGACGAAAGTAGGCATAAGCAGAAAGATAGTCATAAGGATAAAAACCACGTCGAGCAAGCGGTTCACCAGGATCTGTTTCGAGAGTAACTCCATAAACAAGAGCCCGCTTGTAATGATAACGATAGCGCAGCAAATGGCGAAACGGTGCTCCCGTATAATAATTGGTCGGTGTAGGCTTGTCAGGAATCCGATCTCCTTGACGACGATAAAGCGGCAGGTCTATACGAGTTTCCCACTCATGTGAAGCTCGCTTGAAATGTTCCTTCAGAGCAATCGGAGCTTGCTTCCCATACGAACGCGGAGGGAGTACCCAGGCTGAATCACAACGCACAAAGAGCGACAAAGCTTGCCGAGCAAAAAAATCAATGCCCGAAACCAATTGCAGTTCACCCATCGAACGAAATCCATATTTACGTTTGCGATAATCTAAGATGGAATCTACCTGTTGTTCTGCCAAAAAAGGTAGCAAAAGTAGATCCTCGCGCGTCAATCTGTTCAACTGCATCGGATGTTGTACCAACTGTTCAAGGAGAAGGAGTTCATCCATATTCACCTCGTCTGCTTCGTCTTCTGAACGAAAGGTAGCTTCATAGGATTCCACAAATTCTTCCCAAGTCAGCTCACCTTGTTCCGGCATTTGAGCGAAGACTTGATTGGGACTCACAAACACCCCAAGAAGCAGGAGATGGAGTAAAGTCAATGAAGTTCTCATAAGGGTATCAGTAAAGGATGATTAGTTTGTCACAGGAAGGTCGTAACGAAAAGCACCTTCCCGACGCATATCATAACAGGCAACAGCAAACGAACGACAAATAGATTGCCAACGCTTACACTGCCCACGCGCCAGTGTAGGTAGTAAAACAACTTGACACGGACGGTAGATCGAACAAAGCACTTTCGGATCGAGGCGACAACCTCGGTCAATTAGCCAAATTCGTGCCCGAGGCAAATGTCCAAGTTGTGCGGCTGTGTAAGAACGGTGAAGCCACAGTATGCGTTCACCACAAAAGGCAAAAAGACAATCTGCCCGCTGCAACGTGAATGTGCGAAATTGCGGTGATTGAATACAGTTGGGAGTTTGCAGCCCATTGGGCTCCCAGAAATTCTTTTCAATGTCCAACCAAGCAGCAGTATGGAACAAACTATCACTGGAAGGAAGCAAATAAGATTCATCAGCAGAAGCGATGAAATGAACTGCGTACGAACGGGGCAAGTTGTACACGATAAGTTGCGGTTTCATACGCTGCGGACGATGTGCGTAAAGTTCGCTAAAGATAGCTACAAAGAGGAAAACTCCCAAAACAACGATGCTATGGCGGCGCCATCGCTTTGGACCATGGAAAAAATACCAAAGCCCAACGCCCAAAAGAGTCAACGCAAGCAGGGTCAGCGGATGAAGGTAGAGCGTAAGATTGGCACCAGGCCACTGCGAAAGTGCTTGCAACCCCTCAGTTAAAAGCTGTAGAGCAGCTGACAAGAGATGAGCAAGGGCAGCTGAAACGGCTTCACAGGGAATTAGAAAAAAGAGAAGTACACCACTAAGCAGAAAATAAGCAAGGGGAATGACAAGGATGTTGCCGACTAAACCGTAAAGGGGCAACTGATGAAAATAATAGACGACAAATGGAGCTGTTCCAAGTTGGGCACTCAACGAAATGGTAAAAAAGGGAACAACTACGCGCGACAGGAAACGATAACCCGCACGCGCCAAACGGTAACGAATAAAGAGCAGACGCTGGTGAAACGTGGGTTTGAGGGTATAATTCAGCAGATGTTTGACATCTGCGGTATCTTCCCATTGGGGAAGCGGGTGAAGTGCCCACACATAGCGATGGAAGAGGGCGATGGAAAGTACAGCTGCAAAGGAAAGTTGAAAACCGACATCAAAGAGCGACAGGGGTGAAAACCACAAGATGAGTAAAGCGGCTAAGGCTAGGTTGTTGAGCGTACCTTGGTAACCTCGACTAAAATACATACCAACCTGTAGGATAGTCAACATCCAGGCAGCACGCTGTAACGAAAGTGGACTGCCTGTCAACAAGACAAAAAGCCAAAGTGAAATCAGACTCAGACCCTGAACCAGCATACGGAGCCAATGCAAGCGAATCGGGCGAATAAAAAAGAACTGGACGAGGGAATAAAGTATACCTAAATGCAAACCAGAAAGAGCAAGCACATGACTCGTACCTGTTTCTTGAAAAGGACGGAGTATCTCGGCACGTAATTGAGACTTGTCACCCAATGCAAGTGCAGACAAGATAGCCAACTGCTCTCCCTGTAAGTAACAATTCAAGCGTTGGATCAATTGAAAACGAAATCGCAACAACCGATGAATGAACGTAGGAGTATCGGGCGTGACAGAAAGGGTCCACTTCGTAGCAGGCACAAACGCTGTTCCACTTATACCATGGGTCAGTAAATACGTTTGCTGATCAAACGCTCCCGGATTACCTCTCCCGGAATGATTGGCGATACGTGCACGAAAGAGCAACGTAATGCCAGGCAACACTTGGTCAGGGCTAGCTCCAGCAAGATAGAGTTGGACTTGCTTCCCGACATAAGCAGAGTGATTAGGGGTGAGTTCTGCAGTAAGAAGAAGGCCTTTCCCTTCATAGACTTTCTGCACTACACTCACATTAGCACGCCAAGTAGTAATGCTATCGGGCCAAGCGGTTGTTTGGCGTTCGTGAACTGCAGTAAGACGACAGGCAGCTAAAGCAGCCAATAAACAGAAGCACAATCCCGTCAAGAGTGCTGAGCTAAAGACAGACGATGCAGACACTCTATTTGTATCGTTTACTGCATAATGATGTCGCCTTCCCCTACCCCATAACTTTACTCCGACCAGTAACAGCAGAATCAGACAAAGTATTCCTGCCATTCCCAACCACATACCACTACTCACCCACGTGCGCAAAAACCATCCACACGTCATACCTGCTAAAACACAAACTGCATAGCGCAACAAAGGGGCATAAGCAAAAGGTGCCTGTGGTAATTGGGTGACGGGAAGGGAAACAAATAAAGGTCTCATGGCATAGATGGATTAACACAAACAAAAAGCAAAGAGTTGCATAAGTGGCTATCAATACACCTAGAAAGAAAATGCAGGAAGGAAGAGTAAAAGACTCAGTAGGTAAAGCTGAGAAAAGGCATAAGATTTGTTCTATTAATGATCAGTTGATAAGTTGAAGGTTGAAGAGTTTATACTGAAAATTAATGACCTGAAGGATTAACTTTTAACTCATAAACTCCTCAACTGTAATGAATAGAACACCACATAAAATGAAAAGGAGGAAGCACCCTTAGGATGCTTCCTCGCTTCATTATCATCAGACATTGACAGGAGGAATGATAAAGCATCCACGCTGTCAAAAGTTATTATTTGCCGTATTCAGGGCTCTTTACATACCAATTGGCTTCGTTCAAGAGCAAACCATAGAGTGCAGCATCGTAGTCCTTGACATCCTCAAAGGGAGCCTTGTCTACGTTACGACGAGCAATCTTCCATGCTAACCAACTCGTACCATTGAGAACACCCGCAGTACCAGCTACATTACGGTGACGTGCAAAACGGATGAGGTCACTCATACGCGTACCCTCATAAGCCATTTCCAATGCACATTCGTCAGCAATGAGAGATTCCACAGCGTTAATTTCCAACGGGTCTGCCGGTTCGATTTGGGGTTCAACCACATTTTCAGGGGCAGGCTGAGGACCTTGCGGGGTCTCTTCATCCTCTACCACATCAGCACGAACACCTGCACGGAGCTTACGAATTGCTTGCTGTACTTCAGGAGCAGACTCCAGACCTGCAATCTTCGCCTCATCCTTAATACGCTGCGCTACGACGTTCTCATACGTATATTTGTCGTCGTAAATGGTACTTGCACCACAGCCTAATTCATGAATACCATCGTTCTTAAACTTCTTGTAATCCAAGAAGGTTGCAAACTGAGGATCAGCCTTCATACGACGGAGTTCATTCACACCGATATAGTTGGTTGCACTTTCAACAGCAGCACTATCAAGGTAATAAACACGATGAGTCTTACCCGTTTCTGCATCAACACGGAGTGAATCCTTGAGTTCAGGCATCTTTTCATCATTGATACCATCGCGCAATACCATGAATGCCAAACGAGGATAACCAGCACGGTTAATCGCCTCGGCATAACGCAGATAAACCTGGTTCAAGCGATAGAGCGTACGATAGTGCTTGAAGCTCGGATTGCCATTGATTTCACCATTCGACAGCACAGACATGACGGGAGCATACTTCATAATGTAATCACCGCGACCTTCTTCCTGTTCAATCGTAGCAATGGTAGCAAACTTACGGGCATCGCCTACAGACTCGTAGTACTCTACTTCCTTCTTACCACCAGAATTACCAGGCACTACAGCCTTATAGAGCTGTGCTGCATTCAGACGCAAGTAAGCATTCGAGGGCTGAACCTGACGCGAACGCCACTGGGTACTTACTAACACGGTAGCAGAACCAGAGCCAAAAGTCGTAGAATGAGGCACAAAACCATAAATTTCAGACGTACGACTCAACATGCGACCAATGTTATTGTTAGCTGCTGAAGGTATAACCGTCAAATTGTCAGTATGAATCGCATCTGTAGCACCAAGGCCTCCACCTATACGAGCAGCAATCTGAGGTAGATAAGTAATCACACCCGTATTGGAATCCTGAGACTTATTATATGTAGCAGCATTAAAGAAATCTACATGAAGATTGTTGAATTCAGCTTGGTCTGACAAGAACTTGTGATAGCACTCAGCTGCCTTAACGTAGTCCGAACGGTCTTGTCCGCGAAGCAAATAGAGATCACCCAATACTAAGTTAGCATAGAAACGAATCTTCTTCGTGGGAACAGAAATGGCACCCGTTGAAATATCACCATAGTTGGGATAACCATAGAGGCGTTCGTAAAGCTGTGCCTGCTCAAGATCCTTGTGAAGCAAAGCTACGAGGTTACTGGCATCAGCCCATGCAGGAGGGTTCGTTTCCCATCCCGTATCAGCATTGTCAACAGGAGCCGTGACGAAGGGAACACGTCCATAGGTCTGAACCAACTGCAAGTAAGACCAAGCACGAATGTTGACTACCTGCGCATATTCCTTACGCATATAGTAAATACCATTCTTAATAGCCATGGTGTCAACCTTAGCCAGGTAGAAGTTACACTGGTTGATGACCTTGTAGTAAGCCGCACGGTTGAGCAACGCGTTGTCACCATCAATCTGACGCTTATAGTTGATGATATCAGCTACAGAGTCACTACTATAATCGGTAGTAGCCACCAAGTCGCTTCGGAGGTCAGCCAAAAGCTCATTTTGCTCGACCATATCCTGAACGTTACGCAGAATACCATTGTAGAAGTACACCGTATCCTTACCACAGAATCCTTCCGTGTAACGGTCCATATCGGGCGTCAACATATCTTCGCAGGAAGTAGTGCTCACCGTGGTGACACCCATTCCCATCATGAAGAACAAGAGACTTAAAATCGATTTGTGTTTCATTGTCGTATGATTATGAGAGTAGAGAGTAGAGAGTTGGGGAGAAGTGAACGCCTACAGGGCTTGTGCCTCGTAAAGCGACTCCCCGACTCCCACTCCCGACTCTTATGAAGATTAGAGCTTGATAGTTACACCGAGATTGAAGTTACGGTTCTGGGGAAGGTAACCTGCATCAATACCCTGATAGAGTACACCATTACCGGCTGAGAATTCCGGATCACTGCCAGTGTACTTCGATACAGTAAATACATTGTTGCATTCACCCCATACAGAAAGACCGCGCAACCAGCTCAGGTTCAAAGGAATCTGATAGGTCAAACGTACCTTCTTCAGTTTGAGGTAGGAGCCGTCCTCAATCCAGCGATCAGAGAAACGTTCGTTGTTCACCCAGAAGTCGCTCGTAGGATCGACTGCACGAGGAACATCAGTTACCTGACCTTCGTAACGCCAACGATTAACAACAGCCGTTGTCTGGTTCCAGTTGTTGTTGGCAGACTCGAGCATCGAACGCTGGTAGTTGAAGACATCGTTACCGAGTGAGTACTTGAAGTTCACATCCAGTGTCAAGCTCTTCCAGCTCAACGAAGTAAAGATATTACCATAGATATCGGGGTTCGGATCACCGATAACCACTTTATCAGCTTCGTTAATCCAACCGTCACCATTCTGATCTACGAAGTGAACGTCACCTGCCTGGAAGTTGCGATAGGGATTTTCTACGATACCGGTCGGGTAACGGAGGTAAGTTCCCTTACCAGCTTGCTGTGCTTCGGCATCAGTAGCAAAGACACCTGCCGTCTTGTAACCATAGAATACGCCAGCAGCTTGACCAACCGTAGTAAGGATATTGTCCTTACCATAAACAGAGCTGGTATAACCGTGGATTTCCTTCAAGCTGGACTCAATGCGACGGCCATTTTCGTCGAGCGCATAAGTCTTAATGGTGTTGAGCTTAGAAGTAGGAAGATCCGTGATCTCATTCTTATAGTGACCGATGGTGAAACCAGCCTGCCAACGCCAATCCTTGTGCTGAACCAACATCGCATTCAAAGTGAAGTCTACACCCTGGTTCTTCATGGCACCATCGTTGGTCCACATAAAGCCCAAGCCCGTGATATCGCTGACAGATTTACGAGTCAAGAGGTCAGTAGTCTTCGCATAGAAGTATTCCACACCGAGATTCAAACGATTCTTGAGGAAGCTACCTTGCAAACCAACATTGAAACGGTTGGTGGTTTCCCACTGGAGTTTGGGGTTCTGGATGTTAGAAAGGACGAGACCTGTCAACTTATCCATGAACTTGAAGTTCTCGAAGTACGTACGGCTTGCGTAGTAATCGATATTATCGTTACCACTCATGTCGTAACCAGCAGTCAGCTTCAAGTAATCGATACCCTTCACATCAAACCATTTTTCTGAAGAAAGTACCCAAGCTGCCTGTACTGAGGGGAAGAGACCCCATGAAACACCGCAGAGCTTCAGACCATCCTCAGCATCCTTACCGAAACGTGAAGAAGACTCCATCGTAGCACCGGCACTCAAGAAGTACTTGTTCTTAAAGTTGTAATCAGCAAAGAGGTAGTATGCCAGGTTCTGCCACTTATCGTTATTACCGCCGTAAGACAGATAATCGAGGTTGTAAGAGAGGTTAGGCGTCTTATCCTGGTCATTGTTATAACCCGTGATAGAGCTTGCACCGTAAGAATAAGAAGACAAACGGAAACCACCCATCAAATGTACGTCGTGCGCACCAAATGCACGATGCCAATCAATGCTCAGGTCGTTGTAAATCGTCGTTTCCTTACCAAACTGCGTGGCAACAACACTGGTTACCTCGCCCAGACCTTCTACACTCTTGGGAGGCGTACCATTGTAAGGCATGTAGTAACGCTCGTTGTTACGGTTGAGAATGTAACTGAAGCGATCCTGTACAGAGAGGTACTTATTGATTTGGTATTTGGGAGAAATAGCTACATTAAACTGCGTCTGCTCCTGGAAGTTTTTGTTGTCACCTTGACCATTCTGCAGAATCCAGAACGGGTTAACCAACGCGTCATAACCAAAATCCTTAGCGAAACGGAAGGGATTATTACGGTCGTCGTATGTCTTACCAGAATAAACCTTGTCCGTATGGATGAGCTGCAAGCCCGCACCTTCAGTATACTTTACGAAGTGCGCATAAGGACTGATAAAAGGAGTCTGAATCAGACCCAATACGTTGGGAGAAGAGATATTGCGGTTTGCATAGCTCTCAGCCCAACCGTTATCACGAAGGTTGTAGGCATTACGAGAGTAAGCAAAGTCAATACCCGATGTAAAGTTCTTGAAGAGGTTGACGTCAGTATTGAAACGAATGTTCAAACGATTGAAGTCGTTGTTACGCGCCGTTGCATCACTCTGAGCAAAACCAAGTGAGAGGTGATACATGGCAACTTCATCACCACCGTCTACACTAATCTTATAGTTTTGCGTAAACACATCGTGATAAAGATCCTTCTGCCAGTCGGTCTCATTATGATAGAGGTCGTAGTAGAAGTACTTCTTATCTTCGTTCAAGAACGGAATCGTCTTGTTCGAACCAAGGGCGTCCTGATTGGGCAACGTACCAAGCACTTCGCTGAAATAGTTACGATACTGCTCAGCATTCATCATCTTAAGATGTTCGGGAGCAGTCTCGAAACCTGCATAGGCGCGAAAATCAATCTGGGGCACCATGCTCTTACCACGACGTGTCTTCACGAGAAGAACACCATTGGCACCCTTAGCACCATAAAGTGCAGTTCCGTTACGAACTGCTTCAACAGACTCGATATCATCGGGGTCGATAATGTTAAACACATTATTGATAAATCCCTGATGAAGTGACGTACGGTCATACTGCATGTCCATCATCACACCATCAACGATAACGAGAGGCTGTGCATTCGTATTAAGAGAGTTCAGACCGTTCATGAACATCGCAGCACCCTGAGCGGGCATACCGCCACGATTGATGGTGCGGATAGCACCGCCAAGTCCGTTCTCAATTTCCTGCTCCATGGTCAACGCATTGGGTTCGTTGAAATTCATAGACTGGTTGTTGTTCAACTTCGTTCCATCAGCATAGAAATCAGCTTTCATGCCCGAGGTAAGGTAAACAGGAGCTGCCGTGTTAGACTTCAGAGACACCTGGGTAGGATTGAAACCTTCCGTATGGATGTAGAGGACGTCAACAAATTCAGGCACATTGATAACATACTTACCGTCTTCTTCCGTCAACGCCGTATAGAAACGATTGTTCAATGCCTGAACCTTCACACCTGCAAGCGGCTTATTGGTAGCGCCATCGTAGATATAACCTACTACCTCCTTCATCTTATATTGAGGAGCAGCGGCTTTACGCTTTGCCACCTGTGATTTCTTTACACTGTCAGCTTTAGGTGCGTTCTCATTCTGAGCTTGTGCAGAAAGTACGCACGTACCGGAAAGCATAAAGAGACATACGCCAGCCCGGAGAGCACCTTGCATCAAGTGAATTTTCTTATTGTTGTTCATTTCTGTAGGATTAAATGAGTGAGTGAAGAATTAAGTTCATGGAGGGAGGAAGAAAGGAAGAAACGAGTACTCGACTACTTCACAGACTTCCTCACCTGATGCAACTTAAAACTTGATGCTTATTCTTTTACAGCTTCATCACGAATCGGTTCGAGAATCACTTTTATGAGACTCAAGGCAGGCGACATACCTGTCGGCGTCTTCTGTCTTGGCACGTCGATACGAAGGAAGGGGAAAGAAGAAACACCGGTAGGCAAGCCCTGATAACAATAAGGGAATTCTACACCTTCAGGCCACAACGTGTAAGTCTTGACTGAATCTTCATCGACTTCAAACGTCTGCGATTTCTTGCCCATGATATTACCTTCGTCATCCAACAGTGTCGCAGTGAATTTCGTGTTTTGTGCGATTTCCTTCTCGGGATCTTCAGGATCATACCACGCATGGTTGATATCTGCACGATTCGGCATCACCTGTACCTTAACCAGATACTTACCGCTCAACACATTGGGAAGTGGAATAGGAATCATACCTACCTTGTTACGAGTAACCTGTAAGTAACGGTAACGCAAACTCTGATCCTTCCAATCTGAATAATCTACCGAATCAGACTTATTCTCACCAGCTACCAAAGTGAATACTTCACCCTTTTCACTGCCATTCTCAATATTTTCGGTATCACCGATCGTGTTACCATAAGAAAGTTCCTGGACAATACGTGCGATAAAGGAGTAAGCGGGATCCAATGAATAGGTTGTCAAGGGGAAGACGATACCATTGGAAGCCTTCACGGGCTCTACATCACCAAAGAGCGGGTTCTTGCCGCGCTTACCTGTAGCGGGATCCTTCGGCATCGGATTGGCATAGTACCAACCGTTGGTGCTACGAAGCGTATCAGCATGGTAAGCATAGTCTAAGATACCATCGATATCATCGCGTTCGAAACGTTCTTCGAAAATTGAAGGAGAGAAATACATGCTAGTGATGAGTAGCTTCTCCGTATTATAAAGCTGGAGCGAGTCAGGTGACTTATACTGCCAGTCCTTCGTGTTGTTCGGGTCAAACGTATACTTAGCTTGCGGATTGAACTTACCCGTCGTATAGTTAAACTCGTTACTGTAGCTGTTCTTGTACTTAAACAACTTGGAAATATTAGCAGAAGCTACTTCCCATGCAGGATCGGTAGGAATTACAGCGATATACAAGCTGTCTTCGTTCTTAATCTGTGCACCAGATTGATTGAGAAGTTCATTAGACGTAATATAGACAGAGTCTACATACACCATTTGACCGTTCTCATTCATTGCGCCCGGAATACTGAGAACCTCACTGAACTCCTTTTTATCAATCTTGGGATCACTCAAAGTACCATAAACGTGTTTGAAAACATCGGAATTGTTCTGCATGTAATCAAAAACGTTATAAGCAAAGGGTGAAACACCGTCGAGCAAGTGAATAGTACCATTAGAAGCCGGAATCAAAGCTTCATTCGTGGCAAGAGGTGCGCCATTGAAGCGTCCCTCGGTTGCATTATAAATAGCCAACTTACCATTAAAGAGACGCACTTCCTGCGTACCCTTATTGGCCTCGTAGTTGAAACGAGCCATGTGGTTTTGAGCAAACTGCATACCCAAACGGTATTCGAGTTTGTTCGCCTCTTCCTTCTTTCCAGCTGCACGGAGTTCGTCTACTTGATCGAGCTGACGATTCCAAACATCTGCATCGAACTTACCGTCGAGGGGAGCCCATAACGTATAAGATTGCGAAGAGTTAAGCAAGTCTGCGTAGGTTAAGGCACGCGTACTGTCATCACGCATGTAGTGATCCTCCTTCGCATATACTTTGATACGCTTCAGAATCCCAGCCATAGATTTCAGATTGGCATGCTCCTCCACATTCTGCCAAATGGTTTTGCCAGCAGCCGGCGCACCGGGCTTGATGTCGAAGTGATCATCTGAGCAGGAAGGCATTCCCAAGAGCAAGCTTGCGCCCAGGATACCACCTACATATTTAGTTGAAATATTACGTTTCATGATAAGAATAATTCTTCTTGGTGTGGACAGCACAGATACACCGAAGGACTTTGCTGTAGGTAAAGTTCCTATCGGGTATCTGTGATGCATGTGTAAGGATTACCAAATATCTTCAGGAACTGCGGCGTCAATAACTGACTTAGGTACAAACTCGAAGTAGTCGAGCATGAACTGCTTGTTAGTTGCTTGAAGAGCTGACTTGAATCGCAGGTAATATACCTTGTTCTTGTCAAAATAACGCGTCGTCAAAATACGGCGTACGGCAGGGTTACCCGGTGTAGCATTACGTGCCAAGTCATCGAGACCAGTTGCACCGTGTGCACTTGTACTTGCGAAATAGTTAGGAGCCTTCATGTAGCCTTGGTTACGAAGGTTACGGTCATTCTCACGGTTAGTTGTTGCATCGTCACCATCCTTCACCCAAGGATTACCCGGGAACATGGAAACTGATTCACGCTGGTCAATCGGAAGACCGATAGCAATCTGATTCAACGGATGTTCCTCAGCAATGTACACCTGGAACATACCGCGCAAAGTATTGAAGGAAGCACCCATACGTAATTCGTACGTACCTGATGTAGGTACAGGCGGGAGACGGAAGACGAAGTCGTAACGACCGCAAATCAAGAACTCATCACCCTGATAGTCTTTCCAAGCACCACCTGATGCGGGGTCATAACCATCCTTCGTATAGCAAAGCTCAGAAAGGTTGGTTTCGTAAAGCACGTTCTTGAAATAACCATTCGGGAAGTAACGAGCAGCAGTACCACGCAGACCGTTAGAATAAAGCTCAGGCATCAAGCTAGCCATGTCGATACGGATGCGCTCCTTCGCCAAAGCATCACGGGTAGCTTCATTATAAACCAATACATGGTCAATCGGATAGTAGAAACCATTCAAGGCATTGTTCTCGTTCTCACCATTCTTGGTATTGATCTTGATATTCAATCCCTGCTGGCCAACAGCATTGAGTTGCTTACCATCATAACCGTAAAGTACACCAACTTCAGAATAATCTTCACCAAAATCGTTTTTGTGTTCACTTACACGGTTGATGAAATACTCATGCGTAGTAGGAATCTGCGTAATCTTCAGCAAACCACGAGGATTGCCCTTCGTTACAAAGTAGTCCCACACGTTAACCGTATACTTAGCCTGCTGAGGATTCTTTGAATCAGCACCGAAGTCATAACCATACTCATTAAAGTGCTGAACAAACTGCGAAGGTGCCATACCGCCATCCAGCAAGTGATAAGCCATAAAGATATTAACAGCATTCTTCGGATTCTTGTAGTCACCCGGTGCATCATTACCACCTAAGACTTGCGCACACTTTGCTTCAAGAGCCTGGATAATGGGTTCCCAGTTATTTACCTTCTCAGTAATCGAATCATACTCAGGCATGGGAATACCCCAGTCGTTGAAAAGAACTTCGTCAGTTTCAACAAAAGCCGTATAAGCAATCTTACGCGTTGCCTGATACTCATAAGGCTTGTTATTAGACGCATTCAAGTGAGAAGTACCTGCATATTCAATGTACTTATTTTGAAAGTCCATTTCTTCCTTGGTCTTCAACTGCAAAGAGTCCGCCCAACCAGTTACCTCTAACAAGGTACCCATCGTACGCATATTATCAGCTGCCTTAATCAAAGTAGCCAAATTCTGAATAGACGGAGCAATTACCTTGTCAACCACGTGACACATACCATTCGATACTTCCACGTTGGGAGTAGTAATACGTGAATCCACGTTGATTACGATTTCACCATCTACTTCCTTAATATCCAAGAAACGGTTGCTAAGGTTCGTAGTAGGAATCGTACCAGAAAAACCAGTCAAGTCAGCCAACTCGTAAGCCGTAGTAGTACCGTTATCAATCACACAACTCAACGCAATGTGATTTTTCAGTTCCACAAGTGCTTCTTTACGTTCAGGATCTGCTACAGAATCCACTTCCAACGAATTGAAGCCCTTGGCGTTCAAATAGGCTGTGATGGCATGGTTATCGGGCGCAAAGACCGTATAATTACCACGAGCAGAAAGTACACTGGACAAAGCAGAAGCATCAGCCGAATTGCCCAATTTTACTTCGTCAAAAATACGCTTGATCATGGAGAGCTCTGGATTCTTCGTAATGTAATCCATCATAGAATCCTTTTGCTTTACAGCATAAGCATCCTCACTGATGTCCTCCTTACAGCTGGTCATACCAACAGGAGAGGCAATCAAGAGAGCTGCAGCAAAAAGAGCGGCCCAATGTCTCATATTCAACTTTCTAGTATTCATTGTTGCGCTTATTTTTTAGTGTAACGATCCCAAATGGGGTTTTGGACAAGCTTACCGCCAACCTCTAACCCGTTCACTTTGAGTTCCTCGCTATAGATGGGATTATACATACCCCAAATGTTATTCTTCAACTTTTCTACAACAGCCGCTTTGATCGTGGTAGAATAAGTACCGAGTGTCGTTTTTACTTCGTTAGAGAACTCTGCCTGACGAACCAAGTCAAACCAACGCTTACCTTCAGCGAAGAACTCGATTTGACGTTCACCGTAAGTAAGGTTGAGGAGGTCGCTGGCCTTCTTTGTAAATTGCTCCTTACCATCTTTCTCAACAATACCATACTTGTCAGAAACGCGGTCGCAATACATATCCTCGTTAGTCGAAGCTTCAGCAGGTGTACCCACCAACTTCGGATTGCAACGCTTAAAGATTTCGTTTACGAGTTGGAATCCCTTCTTCAGTTCCTCCACGTTGGTTGTACCCGTACGAGCAATTGCCTCAGCCTTAATCAGCATGACATCAGTCAAACGGTAGATAGGCCAGTGACGGTTATTGGTATTGGTCGTATTCGGAAGTGAACCAACCTTTTCCGTCATGTCTTCTGCATTATTAGCAGATACATTAGACTGAACAAACTTTGTAATTGGCTTATTGATACTGCTGGTATGGTAATTGCAAGATTCCAAGAAACGGAAGTCAGTCTTACCCCAGCCCAACGTCGGGTTCACCTGAGAGGCATTGGCCAACAAGTTGGGAGAGCAAGCCAAGATCTGTGCACCATGCGTACCATCATACAGGTAGAAGTAGTCGTTTGCCGTACCATTCTTGGTATTGCTACCATCATACTGCAATTCAAGAATACTTTCGAACGAGTTCTGGTTGACGAAAATTTCGTTGTACACCTCATCCGTAATGCTTAACCCAATCTTAGAGTTACGATACATCGGGAAGGGTTGATTCTCTTCTTCAGGAGTAACCGTCGGATCCAACTTTTGGTTCTTCTTGTACTCCTTCATCATGTAATCGAGTACGTAGTCAGCGTGACTGATGGCCTTCTGCAAACACTGATTAGAAAGTTGGTTACAGTATTCATCTGTGATAGCTTGACCATCAGCTGTCTTATAACCAGAAGCAACAGAACCATCTTCATTCGTATTAGGAACGTCGGTCAAGTTGATGCGTCCGTCAGCAATCTCGTACTTCTTACATTTAGTGACTGCGTTTTTCAGAAGACCAGCACGCCAAAGGTACATGTCAGCCATCAGTGCATGAACACCCAAACGAGTGAAACGACCCTTATTATCGTTCCAATTACCATAATTTTCTGGAGCAAAATTGACCGTCTTCTCAAGTTCATCAATGCACTGACCCAAAATAGCTACACCGGGTGTCGTAGCGGGACGTTCTTCCATGGCCTGCTTATCCGTACGGACAGCCTTCGTTACGAAAGGAACATCGCGGAAGGAACGAACCAAATAGAAGTAATAAAGTGAACGAAGTGCTTTGATTTCCGCATCTATGGAACGGAATTCAGCAGCCGTAAAACTGGGATCCACTTCCTTACCCGGAGTGGTCATTGCAGCACCTTGTTCCAAAATCAGGTTGCAGTAATTGATACCCGTATAGAAACCTGCCCAAGAGAACATGGCTTCCTGCGGTTGCAATACCGCATTCATTAGCAACTGAATGTTCTGGTGATCCATTTTGTTCAACTGGAAGTTATCCGAACGGACTTCACCCCAGAGCAAAATCTTTTCTGTCTGACCTTTTTGCGCCAGCATCTCATAAGCACCGGCACGAACGTTTTCAAGGTCACCCTTTTCTTTCCAAAATTCCTCTTCTGGAATCTGATTCGTGGGAGTCAGCGTCAAGAAGTCGTCACAAGACGTGAACGTTCCGCCCATAAGCAGAAGGCTTCCAGCGAGAAGGAACTTCGTATATAAATTTCTACTTTTCATAATGAAAGATGATTATTGCGTTTGAAGAAGCGTTCCGTATCTAAACTGTAACCATACGAACTGTATGTTTTCACAGCTCCCCCTACCCGACTCCAGGGTTGCCCATCGGTAGGACAAAGCCCTGGAGCGTTTGGATAGGAAGTGAGAACTACTTTCACTTCAAACTTGCATTGCTTTAGAAACCAAAGTTCAAGCTAAAGGTAAATGAACGAGAACGCGGTGTTTGTGAATTGTCGACACAAGGATTCATACCGCTTGCAGAATGTTCAGGATCTACACCTGAATACTTCGTCCAGAAAATCAAGTTGTTACCAGAAGCAGAAATACGCATTGAACTCATACCAATCTTCTTCAACTTCTCAGCAGGAACGCTGTAAGAGAGCTGGAAGTATTGGAAACGGAGGAAGTCACCCGGTTCAACATAACGATCACTTACGAGCGAGTTGAACGTCGGAGTTACCTTTGAACTCATAGCGCGGTGCATGGTCGTTGCATCACCATTCTTTCTCCAGCGGTGAAGCACGGCTGCGCTCTGGTTCTTGTTGCTAACCATACTTTCTGCATTCATACGAGCCATATTGATAATCTTGTTACCAATACGGAAGTTGAATGAAGTCTTCAGCTCCCAACGGTCGTACTTAAATTCAATACCGAAACCACCATTTACCTTCGGGTTAGAAGAACCGAGGTAAACGATATCCAACTCATCGATGTTACCATCGTGGTTGATATCTTCATACATGGCATCACCACCCTGGAACTGATAGTTCTTACCTCCATAGTTGAAGGTCATAGGAAGCGGGTTACCATTCTTATCATATACGACATTACCAGCTGCGTCGAAGACAATCGGAGTAGACTTCTTGAGCTTCGGATCCGTTTCCTTAGCGGCAGTCATCACGTAGTTGTTCTTCTCAGGATTGAGGAAGTAACCGTTATGGTCGTAGTCGTAAGCGTAGATACCCTTGAAACGGAAACCATAAATAGCACCGAGGGCATTACCAATCTGTACACGCTTCATCACTTCGAAGTTACCGTAACCATAGTCGGCATTGTTAGAAGCCAATACGGTCGGATCCATCTTCGTGATGGTGTTGAGGTTCTGAGCGATGTTACCACGGAGTTTCATGCTGAACTTACCGAACTTGAGAATCTCGCGGGTGCTACCGTAGAGTTCCCAACCCTCGTTCTCCATGTCACCGACGTTAGCCCATTCCAAGGAAGCGAAACCAGTCGTTGAAGGAATGCGAACACCTTGGTTAAGCAAGTCAGTCGTCTTTTTCTTATACACGTTCAAGTTGAACTGCAAGAGATCGTTGAAGAGGTTCAAGTTAACACCAACGTTCCAAGCGCGTGTCTTTTCCCAACGAATCTCAGTCAACTTCAAGTTAGTCGGGCGGATAACCGTCGTACCATTGTAGATAGCACCAGCAGCGTACTTATTGTACATCAAACCTTCGCTACCCGGAATGTTACCGTTGATACCCCAACCCGGAGCAACAGAAAGCATGCTTACTACCTTCTTCAAGGGTTGGAAGAACTTTTCGTCTGAAATGTTCCAACGAGCAGAAACACCAGGGAAGAAGCCCCACTTGTTACCAGAACCGAAACGAGTACTACCGTCGGCACGCACCGTCAAGTCGAATACATATTTTGAGCCGTAAGCGTAGTGCATAGAAGCCAAACCTGCTGCACTGTGACCCTTACCTGTGCTGGTCCAAGAGTCGCGTAAGTAACCAGGCACCGTAGGATCAGTGATACCACCAGAGATACCAGAAGAAGCCATTGACTGACGCGTATCATTGCTGGTGCTCATTTCAAAGCGACCCATCACCTGCAACTGATGATCGTTGTTAGCAAAGTGCGGATGGAAAGTCAACTGGTGACGCGTCGTGAAAGTCAAGTTCTTCACTTCCAAACTAGAAGTTTTATTGATACCCTTCGTCACATCATTCTCAACGAACCAAGAATCTGATGTCAGGGAAGAAGGATAATAAGACTCTTCGGTGTTAGTGTAAGCATTCATAAACACCTCACCACGATAATCGAGCTTCGTTTCATCATCACTCTTACCGAGGAGCTTATATTCAAGTGCAAACTGCGGCTGAATTGTATAGGACGACTGATTATTCCATGCTTCATGCGCGATGGCCACAGGGTTTCCGTTAGCTACCATGTCACTCAGATAGTAAGAAGTCAAGCCACTGTTGGGGGCAACCATACCCGGTGCACCTGCAGCCTTAGGCATAATAAAGAATTCACCCGTATTGTACCAGTACTCAGCAGCATTTGCGGTAGCAGGCTGGTGTTGCATACGGTATACAGACATATTCGGCATCGCATTGTAAGCGCGACCCAAGATGTCATTGCTGTAGTTACGCTGGTTCTTCGTATAAGTCAATGCGAAGTTAGAGGTAAACTTGATACGGTCAGACACCCAGTAGTCCAATGCCAAACGGGTAGTCAAACGGTCCAAAGCCTGCTTGATGATTGAACCCGTTTCGTGGTCATAAGTACCAGATACACGGAAGTTTGCACGTTCACCACCACCCGAAACAGAAAGACCGAAGTTGTGCGTTTGACCAAACTGCGTTACTTCGTCAATCCAGTCCGTATTATTATTGTAGTTACCATAGTATGCCTTGTAGTCCGGGCGATACATGATTTCGACAATGCTCTGTTGCTCTTCAGAAATCTTCTGCGGGTTGTTGTAGGCTTCCTTCAACATACCCGTGTACTCATCACCCGTCAACATCTTCATGCCTTCGGGCTGCCAAGAACCAGAGAAACGATAGCTGAAGTTAACGCGCGTCTTACCGCGAGCACCACGACGAGTCGTGATCTCGATTACACCGTTAGAACCACGTGAACCCCAAATAGCCGTAGCTGCAGCATCCTTCAACACCTTGATGCTAGCAATATCCTCCGGAGCCACCTGAAGCAAGGTAGCAAACTGCTCCTCGTTCTCCATGTTGTCCAAGTCAAGGTCATCGGTGCTGTAATCTTCCAAAATGTTACCATCCACTACAATCAGCGGTTCCTGGCTACCATTAATAGAAGAAACACCACGCAAACGCATGCTCGAACCAGAACCCAAGTTACCTGAGTTCGAAACAATATCGAGACCTGCGATTTCACCCTGAAGTGCATCGGCAGCTGTTTCGAAAGAGAGACCCGCCATCTGGTCCATATCTAAGGTCTGCTGAGCCGTAGAGATTTCTCGTTCGGGAATCACCAAACCATTGGAACGCGTCTTACGAGTAACCGTAACTTCAGCACTCTTGAACGTATTCTTATCAATCAACTCTACATTGAACTTTGAGTTTCCTCCGATGGACAAAACCTTCGTCTGATAGCCAATGTAAGAGATACGCAATGTGTTCGCAGGATTCTTGATTACCATCGAGAAGTTACCGTTCGCATCTGTTTGTGCGGCAGTGACATTACGATTATTCTTATCCTGTTCAACAACATACGCCATGACAATAGGACCATCCAGTTTACTCCAGACACGTCCCGTAATGCGCTTTTGTGCATACGACAGTGAGCAGCAGAAGCACAGCGCAAGCGTCAATAGGAACTTCATGTTATTCATAATATGATTGTTTAATTCTTAAGACTGTACTTCTTTACGAAAGCTTTTGCTGTAGCAGCATCTTTCCAAGCTGCGTTAAAGCCATTCTCCAACTTTTCGTCAAAGATGAGATAATCCTTGAGACCGTGCATCACCACGTAAGATGAAGAAGTGATAACCTTCTGAGATTGATTAATCACATAGTCGCGTGCCAAGATATTACTCATTGCAGCGTCTACTTCTACAGGTTGACCACTCTTATCATCAGTCAGGTTAGATACACGATATACTTGCATCTTGCCCGGAGTCTGTTCCACTTCTACACGAATGAAGTTGTCTTGATCATCCATACATGCAGACTGAGTACGAGTTGAAGCAGTAACCTTGTCTACAAAGAAGGATTCATCAGCAAAATGGTACTTCACGAAGTTTACCAAAGTAGTCAACATGGCTTTTGCTTTTGCCATACCTTCTTTCTTTTGTTCTTCAGACAGGCCTTCTTTATCTACATTCGCACCAATGAACTCACGGATTTCCTGCAAAGTAGGCAGTCCCTTTTCGTAAGCCTTATCTACAGCTGCATCGTTCGGGATGAAGATTGTATAGCGGTAGTTATTGAAGAAACGAACCAACATCTTACCGTTCGCCGTCTTGCGTTCGTTAGTAAAGATCTTGTATTTGTTGCGCTCCTGAATCTTCTCCGAATCCGTCATATCGTCCTTAATAAAAAGCTTGTTCACAATGTCGTCCACTTCATTCAGTGACATCGCGAGTTCGAAGAACTTGTAGTAAGATTGCTCAGCGGGCATACTTGTGCTGCTACCTGTGTTGTGCGGCAGAAGCTCCATCTTCTGGTGCACGTTGAGGTAAGTAGCCTGAATCGGACGGTCAATGAAGTAAGTCATACCGTTACCATAGTTACCGTTACCTTCATTCTCGCGCGTCATATCGTTACCACGAACAACCGTACAAGAGAAATCGTTCTCAGGATACTTATCTTCCTTCAAGAGAAGTTGAAGACCACCTTCAACTACCATGCCCTTACCGTTGTTAGCCAAGCTCGTAGCCTTCTGCTTTACAAAGACAGGAGCACCGCTTCTTGATAAGAAGTATTGACGTTCTGATTTTTCCAAATCACGTTCAACTTCGTGAATCAAGATGTGCTGATCCATCATTTCCGTCAAGAGGTTAGCCTTTCTGCGACCATACTCCGTATTCACGTCGTTGTTAGCATCACTCTTTTCGGTAGACTTCATCGCAGACTTGCTAGGAGCCATGTCCTTCTTCTCATCGTACGCATAAGCCTGAGCTGTCAATGCAATACGGCTTCGGTGGTTCGTACCCGTAATTTCCTTCGGTACAAACGTCCAGAAACGCCAGTTCTTCTTCTGCGCTACACCGCTACCATAGTAAGTAGTAGCTGCATCGAAGTAACCGTGGTTGGCAAATGCTTCATCAGTCGGAGCGAACAAACTGAAGTTTGACTGCATGGCGAGCAAGTACGTCTTATAGTACTTACGCAAGGGAGCCGAACCGTTATCCGTTTCCGTGAAGTTATCATCGGCGTGAATCGTCGTGTTCATTACCTCAGCGCCACCGTCATTCTGAACCGGAGCCATGACTGAAGAGTATTCAGCGGGTGCAACCACACCGTTCATTACGTAAATCACACCATTGTTTGCCATCATCACCTTCTTGAAGCGCTTCTTATAAGCATCTACACTGGCGTCAGCAAACATACCGTCCTGTGCATCATTGGTAATCAAACGATACTTGCTGGGAACCGTTTCGTTGAAACTATCCTTCATCAAGTTCGCAATCATAGAACGAATGACAGGGAGAGGAATCTGGTAGAGATTCTCCTTGAGGTGAGCCTCGTCATTAGGCTGACCCGGGCAATAGCGCTTAATCAACATGGCACCACCACCACGCAAGAAGTACTCCTTCATCGCATCGTCAGAGGGAACGAACATGGCAGCCATATCCATTTCCTTCGCAACAGAAGAAGAAGTATTATATGTATTCCATCCCGGGTCATAACCCAAGAAGGGGAAGTTACCCAGCGTCATACCATCGGGATCCAACGTAATGGCACCGTCTTGTGAACGCTGAGAGATGTATCGCTTCTGGAACACCATAGAGTCGAGCTGCAAACCGTTGGCTACATTAAACTCTTGCTCCAAAGTTTTGTCATAATAGGGAGCGCTGAAGCGGTCGAGCATACAGCTGAAGAGATTCGTCTCACCATTCGTGCGAATCACCTCGGCCATATTCTGCGGAGTAACCACCACGCGGTCGAGCACGTGATAATAACCGTTCAAGCAAACCTGATCGCCTTCAACAATCTTTGCGTCGTAAACATACTGAGGCATATCACCTTCCTTCAACGTTGTGTCGTTGAGCACGAAAGCGATATCCGCATTGCTAATCTTTCTTTCACGAAGCTGACCTTCAAGGAAGTGAGTCATCATGGGCACCGTCTTATCGAGTGCAAGGTAGATACCACCCTTTGCCTGATTACGATAACGATCCCAGAAACGCTTATCTGCATTAACAACTTCACCGTCATCACCCACCTCACCACGGTTCAGGTTCTCGGGAAGCTCGTTCCATTTGAAATAAGGAACAGAGTCCATGACGGAAGCATAAGTCAGACGACGCAGACACTGGTTCTTAATCGGACCGTTCAACGTCGTCAACATTTCCAACACATAAGCGCTACTCAACATAGAACCATTGAGGAGCAACTTCTTTTGGCTCAAAGAGAGCTGATCATAATTTCTTACCGGATTGCCATTTCCGTCCTTAAAGATCGTATTGGTCTCAAAGAACTTCTTGTACGCGTCGTCATCAGCGACAAAAAGCGTTCGACTACCTGTACGAGACAAGTCCTCACGCTTATCGAGATCATCAATCAGTCTAACGACCGTATTGAAATCACCCCGACTCTTTAATTCGTCGTAGATACCCTTGCCCAAGAAACTCGGTCTGGTTTCGTCCAGTTCGAAGTCATCGGAACAAGAATACGTAACGCCGCATGTCGAAAGCAAACACGCCGCACCGAGCAGCGCCTTTCCCATTCTGCAAAAACGGTTTTTCATACGCATTTAATCGATTAAATATTTTGTTATTATTATATTTTCGAATCTTTGATGAGATAGAATTAGCGTTGGGTATTTTCTATTGATCGTTAGACGATACAGGATGCGCACACACAAACAGGTTTCACCGCCTATTTCCTACAGCCTGCCACTTCATAACTGACAATAAATGCACTGTAATCAATCTGCAAAAACAAGTAGCACAGACTCATCAAGCATATTTACACTTGTTTGTAGTGAAAAACAACCTGCTACGAGACTATGCTGCATGTTTTGTCAACTTGACTATACAAGTGCAAAGAGAAGCACTCGTACTGCGTGCAAATTTAATCGTTTTTTTATGTGTAAGCTTCATTCCGTCTACTTTTATTTCTTGGTATTTGGAATTATTTTCTTGCCTCAAAAGAACCGATAGCTATAAGCAGATTGCAATCATAGCACATAATACCAATGAAAGCAGACGAAATGTCAGAAAAGTAAAGCTTCAAACGAAGTTCTTGGTGAAAAAGTAAGCTATGAATATCATTTTGTCGTTGAACTCTGTTCGTTCACACGCTACAAGGAACTTTTCTGAGCCATAGAGTTTACAAAAAATGAGACAGAACAGTTGGATTTGTAAGTACTTAGAAGCACCAACCTACTCAAAATGCCATCTCCCCTACCTACTCTGCCATCGCCTCGACTTCAATCAACCACTCGGGGCGACACACACGGGCCTCGGTAATCAAATAGGGTACATACGGAAAACGACACTTCAAATACCGCTGAATCGCGGCATAATCGGCGACATCACGCAGATAAACAATCAGATAACGTAAACGCGAAAGTCCCGAAGCACCTCCTGACTCCAACAGCTTCTCCATATTCAGAAAGAGACGTCCCGCCTGAGTCAGCACGTCCCCGCGATGCAGGCATTCACCCTTGGAGTCAATGCTCGCCGTGCCTGACAACATATAAAGACAGCCCTTGGGCAAATGCAAGGCTGTTCCGCGCTCAAAAGCTACTCCATAGTCGGAAGTGCGATTGAGGTATTCCGGTGCACTTAGGTATACCACATCCTGCGCAGAGAGTCCACTCACGGAGAAAAAGTCTATGGCCACGAGGGAATGCACAGAAGCTGCAGCCCCACCAATCCCGGTGGAAGTAATGTAATGTGTATCAACGGTTAAACCCTCTTCGGCAAACACCTCATTACGAGCTTTCACCACACCGGCATAGTGTCGATCGACATCGCGCACATAAATCCAGGTACGCTGACAATGCTCCTTGAGATTCAAACCACGCTGACGCAATTGAGCCATGTGACTCTCAAAGGCTTCACGAGTCTGCCGTTCTTCATTCCATCCTTGCGCTTCGCTCCCCCAACGTACAGACTGCATATAATAGGTCAATCTATCTGTATGAATGACAGCCAGCACACCGTTATCTAAGCGTTCCACTTCGCGATGCGTCACGGTTTCGCCCGTCCACCACAAAAGCAGTGCGACTTTGAATCCCCCCAAGGGCGGTTGCTCTATGTAACTGACTACGCCAGTAGGCTGCAGCGACTGATACAGCGCATGCTCGAAGAGTACCTGAGCCTGATTGGCGGCATCGGACAAATAAAAACGCGCTTGCAATAAAGAAGCAAGTGCGTAACCTTCACACCTTACAAGCTGCTGTAACTGTGCTTGCAAATCGTTGAGTTGTCCGACAAAGTCCAGACCGATGGCGGGAGTTAAGATTCTAAACAAGGATTGATCCATAGAATTATTCAAGCTATTCATTGACAGCTCCCGAAGGGGCTGTATTACCAACAAAAAAGAAAGTTCGATTCGCACGAAGAAATAAGGCCTCTCTGACTACAGAACCAAACTTTTAAAGACGAGTTTACAAAAGCAACACAAAAGTACACATTCTTTCTCAGTCGCAAAGAAGACCCGCTGCTTTTTATCGGTTGCCTCATCAGTGCAATGAACGAAGGGACTAAAAACAAGCGAAAGAGACAGGGAAAAGGGGTAATATTCGTTCTTTAATACCTCTCGATAAGTAAATACTTCTTACTTATTTTAATCGTAAATAGATTGAGTAACAATGCTTTTATTATCATAGAAGGAAATAACTAAGCATGCTCAGTGGATAAAAAATCTATTTTCGGATAATCGTGCAGAAATACCGCAATCACCAAAAAACCTTTTTTCCTTGATAACCAGATACTTTCGCGAAATGATGGAGCACAAGGCTTTGCACCTCGTCCGGCTTGAGTCCCCAAGACGGCGCCAGCAAAGCGCCCTTCGGCGACTGCGAGACCAAGCGCTCCACGGCGATATCTGCACGCAAACGCTCCAAGTAATCGACGACCAACGACACGTAATCATCGACCGTAAAGAGGGAGAAGGCATTCGGATTTTGAAGATACGTTGCTGCCCAACGCGCTCCCCTCAAGATTTGCAGATGATGCAGTTTGACCACATCGACTGGAAGCGTTGACAACAAACGGGCTTGGAGCAAGAGGTCGGAACGAGACTCACCGGGCAAGCCTAAAATAAGGTGCACGCCTACGGGAATACCCCGCGCCGCCAACTGCTGAATGGCCCGCTCGGAGGTCAACCGATCGTGCCCGCGCCCCATGTGCAGTAAGGTGCGATCATTGAGTGATTCGACACCCAACTCTACCATCACGAAAGTGTCCTGGCAGAGTGCTTGCAAATAATCCAACCACTCCTCGCCTAAACAGTCGGGACGCGTGGCAATCACCAAACCCTCCACTCCGTCGACTGCCATTGCCTCGCGAAAATACGAATCGGCCACATGAACGGGAGCATACGTGTTGCTTCCAGCCTGGAAATACGCCAGGTAGTTTACACGTTGCGCCAGCGCACGATGCTTGCGTGCGAAAAACTGCTTGCCTGCTTCGAGCTGGGTAATCACATCGCCTGCGCACGTACGCGGCACAAAACTGCGTCCGTTACAGAATGCGCACCCGCCCCGACCCTTCGTTCCGTCACGAACGGGGCAAGTCATACCGACATCGACCGGTAATTTTTGAACCTTTCCAGTAAAATAGGTGCGGAGGAAGTCGGTGTAAGGACGGTAAGGTAAAGCAGAAGAAGCAGCCATAGAGATGCCAACGTAAGGGTGTTAGAAACTATTGAAAATGAAAGGATTTTAAAACAGAAAGAGAGATAAACCCCAAGCCTCAAGAGATACACGCAAACTTAGCTTTCCTCACCTTCAGACACTGCAGGTTCGGCACTTCCAAGTTGTAAGTTGCGCTTGCGCAAGGCAAGTCCCTGGCGAATATGAAGGGAGGTGCGGTAATGCTTGACAGTCGTATTCCAGCTCTCCACACAAGCAGCAAGAGTCTCAGGTTGGGTGAGCATCTCCAAGCGTACCACATCGATAAAGTGACGATAGGCCATATCGGTTTGGCGGCGCGCTGCCAGTCCCGCGCCCACCGGTTTCGCCTGGCGTTGTTCCATCTTTTGATAGAGTGCATCGTGTACCACCCGATGCGCCGCCTCCATCTGGCGGACAATTTCGCGCAAGCCCAAAGCATCGATCAAAGCCGCCGAAGGTTCCTCGGCAATATAGAGCAAGGCATGTGCTACTGCCTCGCAGACACGCCAAACCGCTTCGTGCTTCTTAGCCACACACTGGCTCACAGCCTCATAGAGTTGTGCCGCCTCCAATTGATGGGGCGAAACAGCACAAGTGGCCTGCAAGCGGAGTGCCTGCCGTAATGCCACCCAACATTGATATTGCACCTGCTGCTCATGCGCGACTTGCTTTAAGTTCGCCTGCGAAGCCTTCGTTGCAAGCAAGTCACTCTCATGTGTCCAAGCGGCCTTCCAGGCATCGTAGGCCTGCTGATAAATCGGAAGTGGGGAAACATAAGCCGAAAAGACATTCAGCCCTTCCTCGTATAAACAAAGGTGAGTTGTGTTGCGCAAAGAGCGTAAATCAATGGTTTCGATTTTGACCATAATGTTCAGTAATAAAGGGGGCAAAACGAACGTAACGACGTTTCGCCTACCGCATGAATAGAAATGGATTCGGTAAATGAGATTGGAGAAAGAGCTGACAAGAACGTACTTCGCGGCTCCTCCCACAAGCCTCGCGCTGACCTCAAAGTACCCGCATCGAGAGACGGCTGTATCGGTCGGAGCAACAAGGTCCCATCGCCAACAAGGTGAAGCCGCGTCTTGCACAAGCAAGGACAATTCGGTATATTTGCAGTTGAGAATCAAGGACTTCCAAACCTTTGTATGCAATCTCAACTACTCCTATAAAGGAAACACAAAGCTCCATCTGCTAAGGAATAGTTTCTTTCAGGAAACACAAGTTGTAACCAGCCAACGAGCCGTTCGTTACAAAGATAAAGACTTCCAGGCAAAGTGGAAGGCACGTACGGCGCAGGAATTAAGACACTCACCGAAGATGGGACAGCTATACGCGGCTAAGTAGCTTACTTCGAGCCAAAGTGGACTGCTTATCCTTCATCGGTAATCGACCTACGACCGTCAGTGGAGTGCTTATACCCTCACTGATAAAGCCCTCGACCCAGGGTGGGACGCTTATACGGAATGCGTATAAGCGTTCCACCCTGGGTCGTTTGATAAAAACGCTGCGACGACCTGGCTTCGGGAAGTCAGCACTTATATAGTACTGGCGCATGGCCAACGCATAAGGCAACTGAACTTTGTAATTCTCCGAAGCGAAGAAGTAAAACAGACGGCAGACTTCGCATGTCAGCCAGGTAAAACAAGAAAAAAGACGGCAAACCTATTCCAACAGCCCAGCTCCTCCCTTGGCTTAAGCCTTAACCTTGGGGCAACGTGGGACAGGAAAGGACGCAACCAAGGCAAGCTTTTCCCTACCGCCATCGCATGGCGTCAGATGAAGCAAAGACGATAAGCTCCGCCTGGTTGACGAAGTGCGAAGAGCCTCCGACTGTGGCCATACGGGCGAGGCAGCAGAGTCCCTCGCGCGCCGGTCTGAACGCCCCGCCGCTACCACCGTCAACAGGGAGTCAGCACCAGTCCGCCACTTGGAGCGAAGCGTTTGCCCCAACCAACCGAAACGCAGCCGTAAAGGCAAAAGCGTCGAAACGAAGAAAGTCGAAGATTATTGTACTTCAGATTTGGTCACCCCCACACATTTCCTTACTTTTGTCGCATCTAATCACTCCTTAACACCCCTTGCCTATCGCAAAACATTACTTCTAACACATCAAAATTCTAAATCAAGAGTAATGGAAGATTTGACTTTGCACACCGACGAGCAGTTGGTGGAGCGTTTTGTATCGGGTTGCAACGAGGCGTTTGATGTACTCTTGCAACGCTATCAAGATAGGCTCTATTCCTACATCTCCTATATAGTCCGCAACAAGGACGTGGCAGACGATCTCTTTCAAGAGACTTTCGTCAAGGCCTTTGTGACCCTGCGTCAAGGGCGTTACAGAGAAAGCGGCAAGTTCTTTGCCTGGCTCACCCGCATTGCCCACAACCTGCTGATTGACCAGTTTCGCACGGAGCGAAACGAGGCTCTGATCTATGACGAAGACGCTGAAAATGCGTGGCATGAGTGTGCTATCCTAGCTGACAGCTACCGCGAAAGCGACTTGGTGAAGGAGCAAGTGCTGATTGATGTACGCAAACTCATGGATCATCTGCCCGACAACCAGCGCGAAGTGGTCTATATGCGTTTTTACCAGGAACTGAGTTTCAAGGAAATTGCCGATCTGACCGGAGTGAGTATCAACACCTCGTTGGGACGCATGCGTTACGCTATCCTCAATATGCGCAAGATGGCAGAAGCCAATCACATCTCTCTGTGCCTCTAAGGCTTCGCAGCGAAAGGACTTTTTGCCCCGTTTTCCCATACCGCCCCACCCGTTCCCTTCCCTTTTCCTCAAAAAAACTCCCTGCGCTACATACTAAGGGCCCTGCTTGTGCGTTATATCCTACGTAACAACGCTACGCCTATGGTACATTCTACTTCTGAAAAACAATCTCCGCGCAAAGAATGCCTGGAGTTTCTTCGCCACTTTGCCCGCCTTTATTCGCCCTCACAGGAGAATGAACAGGAAGCTCGCAAACTGGCACAGGCACTTACTTTTACCTCTTTGCCCCAATGCTGAACAAACGATGGAGTCGGCTCACTGCAAGCACAGTGTCCGACTCCATCGTTTTTATGTTTTCTTTTTAAACAGCTGAAACGGGGAAGAACTGATTCAAAAGTGTACCTTTGCATTTATCATCATCCAACAAACACGAATGGCATATTCTAGGAATGAGCGGCCGAAGCGCAGTGCGTTAGCTGTTGATAAGGGGCAAACCATCCCCCTGCCCCAACCGTTGAACACCCTGCTTCCTCAGCCTCACATGGATAGAAATGCCTTAATCCCTTATTCCAATGAAAAAGATATTGCTTCTGGGTTCGGGCGAACTGGGTAAAGAATTTACCATTGCCGCCCAACGATTAGGTCAACACGTCATTGCCTGCGATTCGTATGCCGGTGCGCCTGCCATGCAGGTAGCTGACGAGTACGAAGTATTCTCCATGCTCGATGGAGAGGCTTTGGAACGCGCGGTCGCTAAACACCAACCAGACCTCATCGTGCCGGAAATCGAAGCAATCCGTACGGAACGCCTCTACGAATTTGAACAGGCGGGCATACAGATTACTCCGTCAGCCCGCGCGGTCAATTTCACTATGAACCGCAAGGCTATTCGTGACTTGGCTGCCAAGGAACTGGGCTTAAAGACTGCTCGCTACTTCTACGCCAAGAGCTACGAGGAACTCTGTGCACATGCTGCAGAGATTGGTTTCCCCTGCGTAGTAAAGCCCTTGATGTCTTCCTCGGGTAAGGGACAGTCGTTGGTAAAGTCGGCTGACGACTTGGCGCACGCCTGGGAATATGCCTTAGGAGGTAGCCGTGGCGACATTGCCGAGGTCATCATCGAGGAATTTATTCACTTCGACAGCGAGATTACACTCCTCACGGTGACGCAAAAGAATGGTCCCACACTGTTCTGCCCCCCCATCGGTCACGTACAGAAGGGCGGCGACTACCGCGAGAGTTTCCAACCGGCTCACATCGCTCCCGAACATTTGGCTGAAGCAGAAGATATGGCTGAAAAGGTGACGCGCGCCTTGACGGGTGCAGGTCTTTGGGGCGTTGAGTTCTTCCTCAGCCACGAGAACGGGGTCTATTTCTCCGAACTCTCTCCCCGTCCGCACGACACGGGCATGGTGACGTTAGCAGGCACGCAGAATTTCAACGAGTTCGAACTCCATCTCCGTGCAGCGTTGGGACTCCCCATTCCGTGCATCAAGCCGATGCGCATCGGTGCCAGTGCCGTGATTCTCTCTCCCATTGCTTCGGACGAAGCTCCGCGTTACCGAGGCTTGGAACAAACCTGTGAGGAGGATGCCGACCTGCGCATCTTCGGCAAACCGACCACGCGCGTCAACCGACGCATGGGGGTCGTGGTTTGCAATGCTCCCCTCGACGGCGACCTCGATGCGCTGCGCGACAAGGCCAAGCGATTGGCTTCGTATGTGGAGGTATATTAAGGACGAACAAAGTCTGTAAACCATTTGATAACAAACGAAGGGCTGCATGAGTAATCTTGCAGCCCTTCCCCATAAACAAAACAAGGTAGGGCATAAGCTCTACCTTGTTTCGTTTATGATGGCGGAACAGCGCGATTCGTTCCACCCATCGTGTTTGTCTGATGGCAACGAGTGCCTTCAGGCAAAGTTGTCGGATTCCCTACAAATACCGCTTGAGGAAAGCCTCCATGGCGCGGTAAAAGTCGAAGCGATTCTCTTGGTTATGGAAGCCGTGGCCTTCGTTGTCCTTGACCATGTATTCTACTTCAATGCCACGGGCACGCAGGGCTTCGACCATCTGGTCGCTCTCAGCCTTGTTGACACGCGGGTCGTTCGCCCCCTGGGCAATAAAGAGCGGTACGCGGATGGCGTCGGCATGAAGGGCGGGCGAAGTGGCCGCCAGCTGTTCACGGTCTTTCTCCGGGTCGCCTACCTGTTCGTACATCATTTCGAGCATGGGTTTCCAGTAAGGAGGAATGGTCTGCATGAACGTAAAGAGGTTGCTCACACCGACATAATCCACCCCACAAGCATAAAGATGAGGGGTGAACGCCAACCCTGCCAAGGTGGCATAGCCGCCATAACTACCGCCGTAGATGGCGATGCGTTTTTCGTCGGCAATACCTTGATCAATCAGCCACTGTACACCGTCGGTGATGTCGTCCTGCATCTTCAACCCCCATTGCTTATAAGAGGCCTCGAGAAAATGGCGTCCATACCCCGTGGAACCACGGAAGTTCATCTGGAAGACGGCATACCCTCGGTTACTTAAGAACTGTACTTCGGAGGAATAGCCCCAACAATCGCGAGACCAAGGGCCACCGTGCGGATTGATCACTACGGGCAACTGGCGCGCCGTGTCTAAGGTGTAGCCCGAGGGAAGTGTCAAGTAAGCTTCGATAGTCAGACCGTCGCGCGAGGTGTAAGTCACGGCGTGCATCTCGTTCATTTCGTCTTCGTGGAGCCAGGGCGCCAGGTCAGCCACATGTTTCACTTCGTCGCGAGTGGCATCGTAAAGCCAGTAAGCACCGCGTGTGCGGTCATTGCCTGCATAAACCAAGTAGCGCGTTTCCTCCTTGTCGCTGTCGGCAATGCCTATACGGCGGTCGGGGAAGTGGGCCTTGAGCCGATCGCGGAAGGCTTGCTCCTCGGCATCGAAGTAATGGCGAACGGGTTCTTTATGCCCCGTGCAATAAACCGACAGGAGTTTCTTGCGCTTACGCGAATAGCTGATGCTGGCAATGTCGTACTGTTCGTTCTCATAAAGCAGTTCGAGTTCTTCGCAAGTGGCGGGATTCATACGCACCAACACGGTTTTGTCACGGCCCAAATTGGTAGCGGCATAAACCTCCTTGTTGTCGGGCGTGAATTCCATGAAAGAGACCACGTCCTTGAAATTGGTGGTCAACACGGGACGGAACTCCTCGTCCTCCGTATCGCGGTAGAGCAACTGCGTATTGACACCATCCACGATAGCCAAGACGGAACGGAGCTTGCCGTCGTGGTCGGTCATCCATCCCTGGTAGTTGCCCGGGTTCTCAGCCAACTGGGTGAGTTCACCCGTTTCGAGATTGAGGCGGTAAGGGTCGAAGACTTCGGGGTTGCGGCGGTTCATACCGATGAGCACAAAACCGGGTTGTTCCTCCAAGTCGTCAATAAGGCTGGTGCGCACCCCGGGAAAGTCGGTATAGGCGCGAAGTTCGGTGCCGTCGGGACGGACGCCAAAGAGCTGGTAGTTTTCATCGCCCGCCGTGTCTTTCATGAAGAGCAAACGGTCGTTGTCAGCCCACATATATCCCGCCACACTTCGCTCCGTTTCGCTGGTGACGCGTATGGAGGCTTCGTCAGTGGCCTCAACAGGGCGAACAAAGACATTGAGGCGGTCGGCATAGGGGGCCATATAAGAAAGGTATCTGCCATTGGGAGAAAGCTGATAACCAGTGCGTTCGGAATTACGGAAGAAGTCTTCCAAAGGAATTTGTCGTTGCATGAGAGAAAGTATAAATGGGTAAATGGTTGTAATAATCTTTGACTTTTATCATTCGAAGAACTAGCGAACTATCTTTCCCCGAAAGAGACTACAAAGATAAGCGGTTGGGATGAAGAAGAGAAAGGCAGAAGTGTATTTGTCTACTCCTAACGAATGTTGTACTTTTGCGTTACAGAGTCCAAACGATGCGCTTCAGCAGGCAAACGGCTTGGCAAAGGGGGGCAGCCTCCCCCAAGACAGCCCGCTACGCACAGAAAAGTCTGTTGTTTGGCTTCTCCTCATTCTCCTATTTTATTTTCACTATGCCACTTGTATCTCCCTCCCTTTTATCCGCCGATTTCGGCAACTTACAACGCGACTTAGAAATGCTCAACCACAGCGAATGCGACTGGTATCACCTGGACGTTATGGACGGCGAATTTGTGCCGAACATCTCGTTTGGTTTTCCCGTTATGCAAGCGATGGCAAAGCATGCTCAAAAGCCACTCGACGTTCACTTGATGATTGTTCGCCCCGAGAAGTTCATCAAAGAGGTGAAAGCACTCGGTGCGAAGGTGATGAACGTTCACTACGAGGCTTGCACCCACTTGCATCGCGTGGTTCAACAGATTAAAGCGGAAGGAATGATGGCTGGCGTAACGCTCAATCCGCATACTCCCGTCTGCGTACTGGAGGATATTATCGGTGATTTGGATCTCGTCATGCTGATGTCAGTCAATCCGGGCTTTGGCGGACAGCAATTTATTGAACACACCATCGAGAAGACCCGCCGCCTGCGTGAACTCATAGACCGCACGGGGTCGAAGGCACTGATCGAAATTGACGGAGGGGTGAACCGTGAGACTGGCGCACGTCTCGTTGCGGCTGGTGCCGACGTACTGGTGGCTGGTTCGGCTGTTTTCAAAGCAAAGGATCCGGCCGAAGAAGTACGAGCACTGAAGCACCTGGGGGAATAAATTGGCCGGAAAGGCTAAAAGGCTAAGCCGGTAGCGCAGACTGGCAAACGTAATGCAACCGTTTGTTGTAATGTCAACGACTATCGCAGTCTTCGCCTGACTTTGGCTTATTGCAGCTAAAGAAACAGCTGCTTAGGCGATACGACAGTCTGAGATGACCGTATCCTCCTATTCCCATGTTACTTACTTCCCTTTATCCAGCGGCATCTATCGCAATGCCCTGATGACATTAACCGCCCCATGCTCACTCCCTTACTCTCTGAAGCGGAACTCGCTTCGCTGAAACAACTCATACAAGATCACCACAAAATGGTCATTTGTGCTCACCGAGGTCCCGATGGCGATGCAGTCGGATCATCCTTGGGATGGGCAGAATACTTAAAGTCTTTGGGCAAACAGGTACACATCATCATGCCCAATCCCTATCCGGACTTCCTGCGCTGGTTACCCAACTCGCAGACCATTCGTTCGTACATGAAACATGAGGCTGAAGTCTCACCGATTATCGAGGAGGCTGACCTCATCTTCTGTCTCGACATGAATGGACTCAACCGCTTGCAGGACATGCAGACGGTGGTTGCCAAGGCCAAGGCCAAACGCGTTATCATTGACCACCACCTGGATCCAGACCATCACATCGCTGAGCAGGTGATTTCTTTCCCCGACAAATGTTCAACCAGCGAGATTGTCTTCCGACTGATTGACCAATTGGGGGGCTTCGAAACCATGACGAAGACAGCTGCAACCTGTCTATACACAGGCATGATGACGGATACTGGTGGTTTTACCTACAACTCCAACCAGCCCGAAATCTACGAAGTCATCTCGCGCCTGCTCACCAAGAAAATCGACAAAGACAAGATCTACCGCAACGTATTTCATGTCTATTCCGTAGACCGCATACGCATGACGGGCTACATTCTCTACGAAAAGCTCCGCTTCTTTGCCAATAACCACGCTTCGATCTTTACGCTGACGCGCGAGGAGATGAAACGTTTCCATTTTATCCGTGGCGATGCCGAAGGATTGGTGAATATGCCGTTGCAAGTAAAGGGAATGCGCCTGAGCATTTCCCTGCGCGAGGATACGGAACGCGACGTGGTGCGCGTATCGCTTCGTTCGGTCGACAACTTCCCCTGCAATAAGATGGCGGAAGAGTTTTTCAACGGCGGCGGACACCTCAATGCGTCGGGCGGCGAACTTCCCTTCCCACTGGAAGAAGCGGTGAAGACCGCCGAACGTGCCATCGCTGCTTACGAGAAACAACTGTATTTAGGATAACGGAGCAACCGCGCCTGCTGACGCTCTGAACAAGGGCGAAACAGACGGATTGCAACGAATAGACTATTCCTGATCTCTCACTAATACAAGAAACAATGATAACTCAAGAAGACTTGACGCTACTGACTCAAAAGGGCATTAGCGAAGCCAAACTTCAACAGCAGTTGGCTTGCTTCGAGCAAGGATTTCCCTACCTGAAACTGGCTGGTGCGGCCAGTACGGAAAAGGGCATACTTCAACCCTCTGAGGAAGAGGAAGCACAATACCTCCAAGCATGGAAGGCGTATACGGCGACTGCTGGTCACCGCGTGGTGAAGTTCGTTCCCGCTTCGGGAGCTGCCAGCCGTATGTTTAAGGATATGTTTGCCTTTGCCGACGCTCCCTATGATGCGCCGCAGACAGACTTTGAGAAGACCTTCTTTGCCCGTTTGCACGATGCAGCTTTCTATGCCGACCTCGACGCGGCTTGTCAGCGTCTCCACGACGGTAAAGGCATTGACAGCCTCGTGGCTGAAGGCAACTACAAGGCTGTTGTCCACGCCATGTTAGACAAGGACGGACTGAACTATGGTGCTTTGCCCAAGGGATTGCTGAAGTTCCACCGTTACGAGAACGGGGCGCGCACGCCGCTCGAAGAGCACTTGGTGGAAGGTGCACTCTATGCTCGCGGAGCCGATGGCAAGGTGCACGTACACTTCACCGTGTCGCCCGAACACCGTGCCTTCTTCGAACAATTGGTTGCCGCAGTCGTTCCCGCCTATGAGGCACAGTACGGCGTGACGTATGACGTCAGCTTCTCCGAACAGAAAGCAAGCACAGACACGGTGGCTGCCAATCCGGACAACACCCCCTTCCGCAAGGCAGACGGCACCCTCCTCTTCCGTCCCGGTGGTCACGGTGCTCTCATCGAAAATCTCAATGACATGGATGCCGACATGGTGTTTGTCAAGAACATTGACAACGTGGTGCCCGACCGTCTGAAGGAACCGACCATTCGCTACAAGCAGTTGCTGGCAGGTGTTTTGGTGAGCCTGCAAGCACAGGCCTTCGCTTACTTACAGAAATTGGACAGCGGCCACTATACGATGGACGACCTGCTCGAAATGTTGCAATTCGTTCAGAAGAAACTCTTTACGAAGAATCCCGAAACGAAGTTGCTGGAAGATACCGAGTTGGCCATCTACCTGCGCAAGAAGTTGAACCGTCCGATGCGTGTTTGCGGTATGGTGCGCAACGTCGGAGAGCCCGGTGGCGGTCCGTTCTTAGCTTATAATACGGACGGAACCATCTCCCTCCAGATTTTGGAGAGCTCGCAGATTGATATGGCTGATGCCGAGAAGAAGGCGATGTTTGAAAAGGGCACGCACTTCAATCCGGTCGACTTGGTATGTGCCATCAAGGACTACCAGGGCCATGCCTTCCACTTGCCCGACTATGTTGACCCGAAGACGGGCTTCATCTCACACAAGAGCAAGGACGGTAAGGAACTGAAGGCACTCGAACTTCCCGGCTTGTGGAACGGTGCGATGAGCGACTGGTCTACCGTGTTTGTGGAAGTTCCCTTGGAAACTTTCAATCCGGTCAAGACGGTCAACGACCTCTACCGTGAACAGCATCAGTAAGACTTAAATCTCGGGGCGCACCCTTGTGGTACGCCCCGTACAGCCAGAAGAGTTTAGCAGCGAAAGCGCAGGATAAGGACGAAAAGGGGGCAAACACCCCGTCGCACCTCCCTCCTCCCCGCTCCTGCTAAACTCTTCGTTACGAACAATAACTCATTCATCGACTCCCCCTTCTGCCCCATGCAACAGTCTATTCCCCTTACTCCGCTCAGCCTCTTCCTCACCTTTCTCAAGGCGGGAGGCCTCACCTTAGGCGATGGTTACGCCACGATTCACCCCGTGCGACGCGCATTGGTGGAGAAATACGGATGGACGGACGAGGAAAGTTTTACGAACGACCTTGCCACGGTTCAGGCGATGCCGGGCATCTTCAACATCAACCTCGCCACCTACCTGGGGAAACAGCTTTTGGGCTGGAAAGGCTCGTTGGCCGCTTTGGCGGGCATGGTGTTGCCGCCCTTTGTGTTGCTCCTTCTCTTTGCAACCTTCTATAATAACTTGCGCGAATGGGCCTTCTTCCGGTCGTTTCTGATGGGAGCGCGTCCCGCCATCATCGCCTTGTTGGTGCTTTCGTGCATTCAGGTTGGCAAGAAGTCGGGCGTCACGTTGAGCACGGTTTGGATTCCCGTACTGGCAGCCATCTTGATTGGACTCTTAGGCGTTTCGCCTACCTACATCATCCTGGGACTCGCCACACTGGGCGTGCTCTATGGCGTCATTGTGTTGAGCAAAGAATAACCAGGAAAGAAGCTGATTGGGGCAACTCATTCACGAGTTACAGTTGACCATTCGCTCAGCAAAGCTGTCCGTTGGGTCACCCTGCCTGTCAACAAGCTTTCGACCAAAGACCGAGCGCATTTAGCTGAACCTGACCAGCCTCGCATCCCTCTACTCCACCCCTTCAAGCGTCCTGCTAAGTAAAAGAACCTCCCTCTCCCATAACCTAACGTAGCAAACCCATGCTCATCTACCTCTTTCTCTTCTTAAGTTTCACCCAAATGGGCTTATTCGGTTTAGGCGGCAGCCTGGGCACACAGGCCCTGCTGGAACACGACCTCATCACCCTGCATAAATGGTTGACACCTGCCCAAATGGCAGACTTGATGGTGTTTTGCCGTGTGCTCCCGGGCGGAACGGGTATCAACGCCGCTACGCTAACCGGCTATTTGGCAGCAGCCAGCCGTATGGGCTTCTGGGGATGCACGCTTGCCTCGCTCATCAGCCTGGTCAGCCTCGCGCTACCCTCGGCACTGTGGACGTACCTCTTCAGCCTATGGCAGAAGAACCAGTCGTACAAGCATTTGTTAGACTGCGCCCTGGTGTTGCTCCGTCCGCTCGTCCCGGGCTTGATAGCTGCCGCAGCGATTTTACTAATGCGTCCCGACACGATGGGTAGCCCCGCACTGAACCCTTGGCAATTTGGTGTCAGCATCTTCCTTTTCGTTGCCACCCTGATTGGCACTTTGCTTTACCGCTTCAACGGCGGCTTTATGATCATACTGGCAGGCATTGCCGGCTGGATATTATTCTAAACACGGGCAGTTGTCCGGCTTCGTTACAGAGCAAGCGGTCTGAAAGGCATAGCCGATGACTCAGCCTGCTGTTTTCACCGCTTGGCTCCTTTCATTTCCCACAGAACAGAACAGAAAAAAACGTCGGCTCGCTTAGCCGATGCCAGAAGCAACCGAATAATTGCCACATAGATGTAACAGCCTTCACCACAGGACGACAAAAAAAGGCATTCATTCGTACTTATTCGGAAAGCAAGGGCTTTATTCAGAATATAAGGCGTAATTTTGCAATCGAAAATAGGTCAAAATCCCTATTTCTGCCATTCATCAGAAGAGTGATTAACTTTCGTAACATGTTAAGGAAGTTGTTCGCTTAACTTAAGGCAGTGGTCACTACCTGTTTTCATCCCTCCATTTTACAATCTATCATCTGCGTTTTTCCGCTAAGTCTGTCTGGATGCGAATTTGAACGACTTAACGGAAATCTTTTCATTCATCATCTGGTTTAAATGAGCTTCAATCTTCCCAAGACAGACAAAAAACGTGTAGTCATCGTAGGCGGCGGTTTCGGCGGTTTGAAACTGGCAAACAAACTCCGCAAGAGTAACTTCCAGGTCGTATTGATCGACCGTAACAACTACCACCAGTTTCCTCCACTGATTTACCAGATAGCTTCAGCCGGTATCGAACCGAGTTCCATCTCATTCCCCTTCCGTAAAATCTTCCAAAAACGTAAGAACTTCTTCTTCCGTATGGCGGAGGTGCGTTCTATCTTCCCTGAACACAAGATTATTCAGACTTCTATCGGTAAGGTGAAGTATGACTACCTCGTTCTGGCAGCGGGTGCAACTACCAACTTCTTTGGCAACAAGAACGTGGAGAACGAAGCAATGCCCATGAAGAATGTGAGCGAAGCCATGGGCTTGCGTAATGCCTTGTTGGACAACTTCGAACGTGCACTGACCTGTGCGACAGACGTTGAACGCCAGGAGTTGCTTAACATTGTAATCGTGGGTGGTGGTGCCACGGGTGTAGAAATTGCGGGTGCACTGAGTGAAATGAAGAACTTCGTGTTGCCGAAGGACTATCCCGACCTTCCGACCTCTCTCATGCACATTTATCTCGTAGAAGCGGGTCCCCGACTCCTTCCTGCCATGAGTCCGGAATCGAGCACTAAGGTGGAACAGTACCTCCGCACGATGGGTGTCAACGTGTTGCTCAATAAGATGGTAACCGACTACAAGGATCACCACGTGATGCTCAAGGACGGAAGCTCTATCGCAACGCGTACCTTTATCTGGGTGAGTGGTATCGCCGCTCAACCGGTAGGTAACTTGGATCCTTCGCACTTGGGCCGTGGTCGCCGCATCATTGTCGACGCATTTAACCAGGTGAAGGGACTTGACGGTGTGTTCTCTATCGGTGACCAGTGCATTATGCCTGAAGGCGATGAGAATTGGAACGGCGGTCACCCGCAGTTGGCACAGGTCGCTATTCAGCAAGGAAAGCAACTGGCCAAGAACCTCAAGCGTCTGGAGGAAGGCAAGGAGATGAAACCCTTCCACTACAAGAACCTCGGTACGATGGCCACCGTGGGACGTAACCGCGCTGTCACCGAATTCTCGAAGATGAAGTTTGGCGGCTTCTTTGCCTGGGTACTGTGGTTGGTGGTTCACCTGCGCTCTATCCTCGGTGTGCGCAACAAGATGATTGTGCTCTTCAACTGGCTTTGGAACTACGTTTCCTATTCACAGTCTCTGCGCATGATTATCTATGCCAAGAAGGCGAAGGAGGTAATTGAGCGCGAACAGCGACTCGCTTCGACCCACTGGGGTACGGACCTGCTGAGCGAAGGTTCAGAGGATACCTCCAATAACCAATCAGCGGACAAGAAAGCACAATAATTGCGACGTAATTGAGTTTAGATAACAAGACCCTGAAAGTGAACAGGTCTCCTAGGGGACTTTCCTTTCAGGGTCTTGGTCTATTTCAGACGTTACAGCTGCCTTCATATTTATCTTTTACTCATATACTCACTATGATACTCTCAACCCTCGCTCAGAGCCAGCGTATCGAGGCTCTCCATCCTCGTTTTAAGGCACTCTTTGACTACATCAAAACCCACGACCTCACGAAGGTGCCTGCCGAACGCATTACGCTCGACGGTACAGACCTCTTTATTAATGTGGCGGATGCTACCCTCGTCGACGCGGCAGATCAGAAGCTCGAAGTTCACCGCGAATACATCGACATTCACTTCCCCTTCAGTGGCGAAGAAACAGTAGGTTGGACGGCACTCGAAGCTCTTCAAACAGAATCGGAAGCTGCCTTCGACACGGAAAATGACTTTGCACTCTACGCTGAACCCGCCGCTACTTACTTCACGGCACGTCCGGGCGACTTCTACATCATGTATCCCGAAGACGCACACGCTCCTATCATCGGCAAAGGCACCTTGCGCAAGGCGATTGCGAAGGTGAGAATCTAAACGGGTAAGCTGGACGCACAGCATCGAAAGGCTGGGTGCGGACTGACCATGCCTGCCGTAGGGTGGTAAACGGTCTCATGGCCGCTCACACGATGTTACTCCCGGACTTAGGTCGTTCAGACGCACAAAACATAGGCTTTCGACATCAGCGACAACAGACAAACAACCCCCGCAAGCTGTACATCAGCCTGCGGGGGTTGTTTGCTTCTGCCCATACGGGTGCGACCCCAAGGAATTTAGGGTGAGGAAGCTACACAAAGGTGAACACTTCGATAGTTGGCCAGGCTCCGAGGCGGTAAGGCACACTGCCACCGATGCCCGTTGAGACGTAGAGTTGCTGATCGCCCAGATGATAGAGTCCACCCCATTCCGGCATCAGCCATTGAGCTGGCGAAAACGAACCGATCTGCATTTGCCAGGCGTGGGTATGTCCGGCAAGAGTGAAGGGAATGTTGGTTCTGAAGACCACTTCGCTGCGCCAATGCCAGGGATCGTGTGTCAGCAGAATGGAACAAGCCTCATCGGGTATTCCCTTCATCGCCTTCTGGAGGTTACCATATTTATAGAAGTATTTACTCCCAATATTCTGAACACCTATCACATAAAGGCTGTCATTACCGCGACGAATCACAGCGTGTTCGTCCATCAGCAGTTTCCATCCCATCATGCGCTGCGCCTTGATGATGCGTGAGAGTTCGCGCTTCTGTTCACCGATCGTCAGCCCCGGATGATACTTGCAATAATCGTGATTGCCTAAAACGGAATAGACACCGTCCTTGGCACGAAGGCGACTCAGTACGCGAATGAAGGGCCGCAACTCGTCAGAAGACGTGTTGACTAAATCGCCTGTGAAAACAATCAGGTCGGGATGCTCGGCATTGACACTGTCGACCAGTCGCTCGAGGAAGGAAGCATCCTTGCCGTAAGTACCTACGTGTAAATCGGAAATTTGCACCACGCGGTAATTGCGAAATGCTTCGGGAATGCGCTCTAACTTGGCATGCCGACGCACCACTTGCAGATGACGCCAGCCAAAAACGGCACCAAAGAGCTGAATGGCTAACATCACTAAGGCACAAATAATGCCCACCCGCACAAAGTTTTGCTGCACGGCGGGCTGATAGGCCGCCACCAACTTGCCTAAGAGGGAAACGAGGATAAAAACCAATTTGGGCACAGCCACACAGATAATCAACAGGAAGGTGGCCTGCATCAGCCAGGCAACGCGCACCTGACAAACGAGTAACAACATACACAGCAAGGTGCACATTGTCGGAATAAGTACCAAGAGGGTTCGCCACACGCTGGGATAAAGGCGCGTATAGTTCCACCAAATTAAACTATCGGGGAGAATAAGAAAAATAACCAGTATAAAGAAGAACTTAAACATGGCAAGTAATCAGATAAAGGCTGAAAGGATGGATGGATAAATAAACTAATCCTGCCGTTCAGGGAACATGGCTGTCGGCACGGCTAACAGTGCAAATATAACGGAAAAATCCCCTGATTCGTTCAAGGGATCCAACAAAAGATACCCATAGCCCCTGCTTCAGAGGCTATGGGTATCGTATCACGCTGCTTTCTTCATTGCCAGCCACATCGGCAAGCGAAGAAAGACGATGTATATTCAGCAAAATGCGGGATTAAGCTTCGGAACGTTCGGGAGAAGCATCCAGCGGGTGCGCATCGAGGTGGAGTGCATCCTGTTGTTGTTCCTGCCACTTCTCGCGGGCAAATTCCTGCATGTCGGTCACCTTGTCTTTCTCATCGACAATCTCTGTACCGAGCATGGTTTCGATGACATCCTCCATGGTAACGATACCTCGGAAGCAACCGTACTCGTCGATGATAATAGAGATGTGTTCCTTCTTGGCGAGCAACTTCTCCCAGATGTTTGACACGGGTTCATTCTCGGAGAAGGTCAATACCGGACGTACAATGTCCGAAAGACGGTTGTCAAACTTATCCTCCGTCAATTTTTCGAGAATCGTCTGACGTAACACATAGCCTCGGATGTAGTCATCATTCTCCTCATTATAAACGGGGATACGGGAATACGTGCGGTAAGCATCGTTCTGGTAAAATTCGCGGAGGGTCATGCTCTCCTCAGCCATTTCGACTACCGAGCTAGGGGTCATGATGTCGCGTGCCTTGACATCGTCCAACTTGAGAAGGTTTTGAATCATGCGATTCTCCTTCTTCTCGAAGACGCCCTCTTCAGCACCAACCGTAACCATGGCCGAAACTTCCTCGCGGCTTACGGAAAGCACCTGTTTCTTCTTTGAAAAGACACGGGTAATAACTTCCGACATCAGCACAAAGGGATAAGTAAGGATGACCAACACGTGAATCACGCGCGCGGCAGGTATCGCAAGCCCGCGCCAATACGAAGCACCGATGGTCTTAGGGAGAATCTCGGAGAGAACAAGTATCAACATCGTGAGGACTGCCGAAGTAATGGCAAAGTAAGCCTCACCAAACACCTTCTCACTCTGTACACCGACACCGGTTGCACCCACTGTGTGGGCAATCGTATTAAGCGAGAGGATGGCAGAAATAGGTTTGTCAATGTTCTGCTTGTACTTTTTCAGGAGGGGAGCTCCAGAACGTCCTTCCTTCTCAAGCATCGAAACGAAGGACATCGGAACTGAAAGTAACACCGCTTCAAGAACGGAACAAAGAAAAGAAATACCTAATGCGGTAAATAGAAAGAGGAGTAGTAGCCCCATAGAGTGTGGAATTAGTTCAACAAATGCCCTGTCCCACGTTGTAAATGTGTTTGCGGAACCCTTTCCATCCTCGCAGGCACGTTGGAAGTGAAAAGGAGTATCGCAGGGAGCGGTATAGGGGTGTCTAACCACGCAAACACCGCATTTTTTCGATTTTGAGCGCAAAAGTACACAAAAAACGGCTGATTCTCGGGTCAGAAAGCCAAGAAAGTGCCCCCTTCACAAAAGCTTATTCGCTTGATGCCTACGAAGCAATGATATGAAACAGTTGCACTGCGCGTGGCAAAGTAGCGAACACCTTACTACAGAATTCATATCCACGACGAACGACTGATTAAGGCTTAGCGACCAGGGAACTTGTTAAAGCTTATACAAATAAAAAGGCTAAACAGAGTAATTTCTATCTTTGCGAACTTAAATGATCGCACGACGACGTTCCTTTCTTTTTGATATTCTCTATCCCACCATCTACCCACACGATGTGTGACACGAGGAATCGAAGCTTACGCTGTCCCTGCCCGTTGTACCATAAGCTAAAGAAACGGCTTGTACTTTGGGGCGTTCTGTAACGAGGTGGCACACTCATGCCAACTTGGCCAACCTCATACTCCAAGCATTCTCACAGCACTTTTAGCCAAATCACCCACTGACTAAAAGTGCTTTTTATTATCACTCTATTTTTTTACTATGAAGTTCAACTTACTCGTAGGCCTGTGCTTGCCCCTGGGTGCATCGGCACAGACCGCTGACCCGCTGTCTGCAATCGACAATGCGGGAAACCGTTGCGAAGTAGTCATTCCACCGGGCTATGACACTCCCTCGCAACAACCATTCTCTATCCATCCGTTGGGTGAACCTTCGCGCTTTCCGTTACCCGAAACGAACAAACAAATCTTTGACAATGGCTATGAATATGTATACCGTCTTGCGCTTTGTGTGAGTCCGGAATACGTTAATGGCACATATGGCGGTGACTTGACGAAAGTGCGCCAATGGGTCAGGGAGATTGGTGAATACCTCAACATGGTTTACCAACGCGACTTGGGCATCCGCTTTATTGTCATCGAAGACGACAAGTTGTTATTGACAGACTCCCCCAACTATCCCATTGAAGACAGCTATGGCACTAAAATTATCAACGAAAAGATTGGTACTGAAGCCTACGACTGTGGCATTCTGATTCGCCCGACACACAACGGGCTGTCGGGGCGTACCCTTTTGGGTGGCGTCTACCAGTCCTATAATAAGGGTAACGCTATGGCCAATAGCGACATGGGCACCATTGCCCACGAATTGGGTCATCTGTTCGGTGCCAAACATACGCACCAAAAGAACGATGCACTCTGTACCGAACCTGGCTATGGGCAATCCATCATGTCGTATGGCGAGCCACGCAATGCATTTGCCCTTTCGAGTGTACTGGCCATTCGTTCCCGCTTAAAATCGCAGTGTTACTATACCAGTTCAGACCGCAATCCCAACGAGATTGAAGGTGGAATACCCGAACCTGACGCGAACATTCCTTATGTAGTAAAAAGCACGTATACGAAACCAGTGCTTGACCGCCGTCAACTGCGTTCGAACTATACCATCCCCGAAGGCACAAATTTCCAGTTCTATATCCCGACTTCCAATACCTCCGCTACGTTCACATACGGAGCTCAAACCTATGATCCAGGTGTCTACGGTTACCAAACCAATGCCCTCCAGCCGACTTACAACCTCGGGAAACATCCCTGCGTCATGTTCCAGCCGTATTATGACGAAGGGCATAACAACGAAGGCAAGACCGATGCCGTTTTGGTACCCTACTCTGATGCATTCCGTGCCGGCCGCTATCAGTTCTTGTTAGCAGCCGCCGACCATGGCCGTTACGACATCGAACCGGTCTATCTACACATCGTCAAGGGCAAGCCCTTTAAGATGAAAACGGACATTAAGATGGACCAATTTCAGGGCAAGCCGCTAAGTCTCTCCTGGGAACCCTGTCAGGAACTTTACGGAACCGACAGCAAGGTTCGCATCCTGCTTTCCGATGACTTTGGTCAGACCTATAAATATGTACTCGATGACAATGTACCCAATACGGGCAGTTGGAATGGGTATTGGCCGTATGTAACCATTGAAAAAACCGGTTATCGCAACTTTAGTCAGCCCATACGTGGTGGTGTCATCAAGATTGAAGTGAAGGACGAAGCGGCCTACTGCGTTTCAAAAGAGTTGCCTGCCTATTTGAATCCCAACATCACCTATGTAGGCGGTTTCTTACTGGGTGACCGCAGCACGTACGTACGCTTCAAGGACGGACCACAACCTTACCTCGAAGTAAGTGACGAGAGCCAAGTGCCTGCCCTCAGCGATCTGCAGGCTTACCACAAGAACGATACGGGTAAGACTGTTTGGGCGAAGGGCGAGGAAACCCGCGATGGCCATGTGATACGCCGCCGCTGGACAGCTTCCATCAACGGTACTTCGAGTACTTACACCCAACTGATTGTCATCCAAGATGAAAGTCTGTTGGAACGCAAGGGACTTGAAAATCGTGCAGACGAACTTCGCCCTCAGGCCCTGGATCTCTATCGAAACAAGGGTGCCATGGGGTATCCAAAGACTGATTTGCCCGAGATGCAGGCTTTCCTAAAGGCTTATCAGGCTGTCTTTAACACCGAAGGCAAGGTGCAGCCCGATGCGACAGACGAAAAACTCCAGCAACTGGGGCAGTCACTGATCGAACTTGCCGCCATCGGTGATGACCAAGTGGTACGTCCCGCTTCGAAGGGATATTATCGCCTGCGCAATTACCAAGACCTCTACGGCCGTGCTGCTTATTACTACTTGAAACAAGGTACCGATGCGCAAACACCCGACATTTTCACTCCTCAAGCCGAAGAAGCTACGCTGTGGCGGTGTATGGAAAGTGAAGGGAAGTTTACCTTCGTGGCTGAAGACGGCCGCAAACTATACATCGAACAACTCATCAACCCGGGATACCGCGAAACGCTCCGACTCGATCGCGGTTACACGTGGGGAGCCTTTACGCTGGTAGACGAAACGGGAGCTTGCGGCCAGTTAAGCCAGAACGGCAATTGGGTTACGCGCAACGAGAACTATGCTTCCGACCCTCAGGGCTACCGCACGAACCGCAACAGTTTGGTATCGACCGACTTCCAGTGGCTGAGTGTTCCTGCGGTTGAAGCAAGCACCTCTGCCGGCAAGGGGGTGTGGAATATTCTCACCGACCCGCAACGCCTCACGCTCAACGATGCTTACACCCACCTGCATGTAGGTAACTCTGTCTCGGTAAAGCAGCTGCAACTCACGCGCACCTTTGCCGACACCGAATGGCAACCGCTATACCTACCCTTTACCACCAAGGTTCAAGAGTGGATGAAACATTGTGAGGTGGCGCAAATAGACGGTCTCGCCTGGCAGGGGAACCACGCTACGGGAACACCCGCCCAAACGGTATTGGAATGGGTGAAAGTGACGGAGGGAACCTTACGGGCAAATCAACCCTACCTCATCCGTGCGAAGCAAGCTGGCACATTTACGTTCGACTTCTCTCCCACAACCGTTGAGCCTACGCTTGCATCGCGCATCGACTTGTCCCAACCTCAGGTCAAGGCTTCCCTCAACGGCAACTACGAAGTATTAACGGGTGAACAATTAGCCAATCAAGGAGGCTACACACTGCAAGCAGGTCAACTCGTCCGTTGTTCGTCACAGGGAGCCTCGCTCAGCTCGATGCGTTGGTTCCTTGCCCTTACCTCACAAGGAAGCTCTACACTTCCCCAGGTAATTCGCTTGGTCGAAAAGGGACAGGCTGCGATTGGCAACCTATCTATCCGAACGAACGAAGGCTACGCCACGCTATTCCATCCCACAGCCTACGTCATGCCTCAAGGCGTTACAGGATATGCCGTAACCCAGGCTGATGCTGCACACGGCACACTGACATTGACCCCAGCTTACCGCGCAGGAGAGACCGTTCCGGCCGCTACTCCCCTGTTAGTCAAGGGAGCACGCCGCGACTATTTGCTCTTTGCCCCGACAGGCGACCAACCTATCGGTCCCAATCCGCCGGCAGACAACCTGCTCCTTGGCAGTAACGAAGAAGGACTGACAGAAGCCCCCGAAGGTGGCGATACCTCCAGCTATCGTTTCTACAAGCTCTACTACTCCTCGGTTGACACGGGAATCCCCACGTTGGGATTCTACTGGGGAAGCCCAGATGGAGGACCGTTTACGAACCAGGCGGGAAAAGCCTATTTAGCCCTGCCTGCCGATGTGGCAGCACAGGTGAGAGGTTTCTCGCTCACGAATGACCCGCAAACGGGATGTATCCTTCCGACCCAATCAAGCGAGGGCACTCCGGTAGTTTACACGCTGACGGGCATTCGCCTCTACCCCACGGCTCAACGTCCGCTTTCACCGGGCGTATACATCATCAACGGCCAAAAGGTCTTGATAAAGTAAACGACAAACAAAACCTCCAACGCTTGGGTATAAGCGTTGGAGGTTATTTGCTTTTTCTAAGGACGAACCACTGTCATCAAAAAAATGTTCCCGAAGGGTACAACCACCTTCGGGAACATTTTTTTATGCTGTAAAAACGATGCGTGCCGGTTTGGCTTCACCGTCAACAAACTCACCCCTCGCTGAGGGCACCAGGAGCAAACCGCTGTGCTACCGTTGGGGGGCACCATCCCGTCTCCCGACGATAACAGAGAGTTCTGATGGGGGAAAAGCCGAGCCTATTTACTTTCGGACACTGGTCAAATAGTCTGCAAACTGCTCACGGGTACCGTTGAATACATTGATGTCGACTTCGCCGTGAATGCCCCGTACGCGACCATAGGGAGTCAGTTGCCAATGCAGCAGGCGCACGTAGGGTTTGAACTCGCCGTAACGCGCAATCCACACATCATACTTCTGCAGGGCTGCCGGAGCCTGTGGCAAATGGTGGTTGACAAAGTTCTGACCGACATAAAGCACCGGCCGCTTGCCGCATCGCTTTTCGACCGTACGGAGCCACACCAAAACCTGCGCGAACATCACACTGTCGCCACCGGCACAGCGAATCTGATAGTCGGTAGGCTCTAAATCGAGCACGGGAGGCAGGTCGTGCGGCCGGACAGACGACCGGCGAAGGAAATGAGCCGCTTGTTGTGCCCCGCTGCTGGTCAAACTAAAGAAATGATAAGTTCCCACCGGAATGGCATGACGACGTACTTGACGAAGATCGGTGGCATAATAGGGGTTGAGCACCGTACGTCCCTCAGTTGACTTGATATAGACGAAGGAAACGGGGTAATCTACGTTTCCCTGCACTCGACGCCCTGCGCCGAGACTGGTGATGCGCAACCGCTCCCAGTCAATGGCGTATTTCTTCTTGCCCTTACCGTGCTGGTAACGTGAAATGTCGATACCATAGATGCGATCGGCAGTATAGACCATGCGTTCACCACGAAACTTCCCGTGTCGCCAGTCACCACAACGTACCAATTGACCGGGACGGGCACTAAATCCGTGTCCACTGCGTTGCCCATCCTTCCACGCACCTGCATAATGCTCCTTCCAAGGTTTCGTTTCGACTCCCAGACCTGAAGGTTGGTAACGGGCATTAAATTCTCCTCGGTACGATGCCTGCCGCGTGAGGCGTACACCCGTTACCAGGGTATCGGCCTGCCATTCTCCTTCATAAACCGTGTCGCCCGGAGCGTAAAGTCTGCCCCACCCCTGTCGCAAAGGACGCTGACCTGTAGCGTGGACAACCTGCCCCTCGTAAAGAAGGCTGTCAACCGTCAGCATGCGTTGTACACTGAAAGCAGAACGAGGTCTGCGCGGCGTTGCAGAACGTAACCAACCTTGAAGCCAGGCACACACGTTGCGTGCGGCCCATACAGGAAGGGGGTGAACATCGTAAACCAAACGGGCTATCCGATGCCCGTCAATCCGTTGACCCCCGCCTTGAAGTCCGCATAGCTGCCCCGAAGCATTCACCCAGGCACCTCCCTCGGTAGCGGGATAAGCTGTTTCGGTAGCCTTCAACACCTGAGGTTGTGCGGTGGCAGTCGGACCGCCAAAGTCCTGGTATGCGTAGAGTTGGGGGTTGCCTACGTAGGTCGGTAATCGGTAAATGGTAAAACGACTGCTTCCAGCGGGCAAAGTTGCACCATCTAACTGTAATAGAAGCATGCCATCGCGCCTAACGACACGGTGTGCGCTACACAGGGTATCGTGAGCGGCGGGACGCACACGAACCCAACTGCGCAAGTAAGCTTCGCGCGAGGGTTGCTGCAATCCTTGCTGGACACGGCGATACAAACTGTCAAGTTGTCGAAGTTCACGACCGATACGCTCGCGATAAGCCATAACTTCGTTGTACCCATCGTCGACCACAGAGTGACGACGGGCGTACTCATCGAGCGACTGGCGCACAGCACGGTGGTGTTGGCGTGCTTCAATCAAGAAGCTGTCGGCGACAGAGAGTCTACGCCGTACGTCAGCCCCAGCAAGCGTATCGGGAACACGGCCTACCAAACTATCGGTTGTCAACAAATGGCCCTCGCGACTGATAAACACAGCGGTAAGGTCCACCCGCGTCACGACACTGTCGGGATGGAGCGAAACGGGATAGAAACAATCGCTGCCCAAGGGAAAATAAAGGGTGTCGCCCTTGGCCAGGGGCAGGACATAATAACTGGTTGCCTCGACACGGCAGAGGCTGTCGAGGCGGGTCTGTCGGCGGTTGGGAACAAAAGCCCACAGCAGGCCTGCCAAAAGCAGAACCGCTGTGGGAATCAGAATTTTAATCGAAATGTTGTGTCTGTTCATGAAGAAGACCTTTTAGGCTGGTTCTATTAATTATCTGTTATAAGTGGAAGGTTGAAGAGTTTCTGTAGCAAGGTCCTTGACTTGACGAATAAACATTAAACTCCTGAACTCCTAAACTATAATTGATAGAACACCCCTTTACATACCACTGGGAGCACCTCCCTGTTCGTTACCTTGTCCACCCGTACTCTTCACATCGGTATTTTCGATGGAACGTACCACCTTACGCACCGAGGCTTTGAGGTCGCCGAGGCGGTAACGGATGCCGATGGAGAAGGTGCCTTGTTTCATGCTCGAACGCGTAATCATACGGTATTGTTCCGTTTGGGTGATGTTCGTGTAATGCACACGCTTCGGCAGGAAACCACCCGCTCCGAGCGAAACGGTCAGGCGGTCGTCTTTGAGAAAACCGCGGCTGAGGTTGAGGTGGTAAAAATAGTAACTGGGACTCTTCCCTTCGAGCGAAACAGATTTGCTGCCGCCTCCACCAAAGAGGCTGAACTTGAGTTTCCAAGGCAAAGTCTGCGTGACACCACCGTAGCCGTTGGCAGCAAAACCCCAATTGTGTTGGCGAAGCTGGCGCACACGGTAGTCTGAATAGCTGCCGCTGGCGTTGACAAAGATGGAAGTAGTCTTGCCTACAGTCCAGTTGAGGTAAGCGTTGAGGTTCCACACTTTCTCATGCAGGAACTCGCCGTAGGTGGAGTGCAACAGGCCGTCCTTCAGAAAAGTATAGTCGGTCATGCCGTTGTTGCCAAACGAATAGTTCAGGCTGAGGTTGAGCGAGAGTTTCGGACCAAACGTGTTGTAAGCCAACTCGAACTGGTGACTCTGGGCACTCGTCAGGTTGGGATTACCATAGCTGACGTTACCGGGCGAACTGTAATCGGCATAAGGCGAAAGCATGTCGATGGAGGGACGGGCAATGCGGAGGTTGTAACCCAATTTGAGCATTTGCGTAGTCGTCAGGCTGTAAGCCATGCTCAAGGAGGGCACCCAGTCACTCAAGTGCGAGCTAAACGAAGGACGTTTGCCGTCGGGGTAGGTAGCTCGATAATGATAATACTCGTAACGGCAACCTGCCAACATCGACCAGGACTTGAGTTTAAGCTTGTATTCCGCGTAAGCAGCTCCGATGTCACCGCGATGGCGGAAGCGGAGGCTCTGCGCTTCGTTGCGAACGAACTCCTCCTCACTTCCAGCCTTGCGACTCCACTCCGTGTTGTCGCTCTGATTGAGTCGGCTGATGTATTTTGCTCCGACCGACAGGGTATGCAACTTGCCCAAGGGGGTAGTAAAGTCGAGTTGCACGGTATGCTCGTTGTTGAGCTGGTCTGGGTCGGTACGGCGGTCAAGGAGTTCAAGGGTTTGAGGCACCTGTACGAGGTCAGAATAAATGCCCTGCGTCTGGTTGTTCGTGGGGTTATGGCCAAAACGATAAGAGAACGTCAGATTACAATCCTCGGCAAAGGTGTGTTGGAAGTCTGCCGAGGCGTTGAGATTGGTGGAACGCATCTTGCCCTTGTTCCACTGGTGGTAAGAGTAGACGGGATTCCACTCACGGTCGCTCATCCGGAAGTCTACATCGGCATCGTAGTCCACCTTCCAGCCAAAAAGCCCGACGGAGACACTGAGCAAGTCCTTGGGCGAAAATTCATAGCTGGCATCGAGGTTGCCATGTTGAAAGAAACTCTTGTTCGTTTGCGAATTGGCTGTCGTAAACCAGTGATTGACATCCTCGTCAAAGGCTTCGCGCTCTCCTGTGGAGTATGACGCAGGCTGTTTTTGGAGTCCGGCACCATAATAAGCCGAAAGGGTTAACTTGCCCAATTGAGCCATGCCAAAGAAACCGGCATTGCCACCTCGGTTGCTGAAGGTGAGACTCGGGGTCACCACGTAACCCGAAGTTGTCACCTGGCTTTCGGTCACAATGTTGAGCACACCTGCCACTCCCTCTGCATCATACTTTGCGCCTGGGTTGGTGATCACTTCCACCTTCTTGATGGTCGAGGCGGGAAAGCTTTTGAGCACTTCCTTCGGGTTGGAAGTCATCATCTTATTGGGCTTACCGTTGACGTACACCGCAAAACTGTTGCTGCCGTTGACCTTGATATTGTCTTCACCATCCACCGTAACCATAGGCACCTTGCGCAACATTTCGAGCGTCGTGTTGGTTTGGGCTTCGGGGTCATCGGCCATGGAGTACGTGAGTTTGTCAATCTCAGCACGAACCAACGGCTTTTGCGCCGTCACGGTGGCCGTAGCGAGTGTATTGCTCAGCTCTTTCAGATAGAGCGTGTCGAGTTTAACCACCGATTTTCCCTCCGTGAGCGTCACTTCGCGGCGCAAAGGTTGCATACCGATAACTATTGCTTCGAGGGTAAAAGTTCCGTGTCGCGGTACGGGAAGGCTGAATTGTCCGTTAGCTTGGGTCGTAGCCACACGCAACGGCTTTCCCTTTACTCCTTTTTCCATCAAGCGAAGCGTGGCAAAGGCTTGCGGTTCGTGGGTAGCTGAGTCGCAAAGTATGCCCTCAACGCGCAACTTGGCGGACTGGGCATAAACAGTTACAGATGTTGCAAGCAGAGCTGCCGTCAGGCTGACCAGTCTGCATACAGTATGTTTCATTGGGCTTTGTGTTTAGTTGGGGGCAAAAGTACAATTTATAAGGGAAAATAAGGAGAAGAAAAAGTGAGAAACCCCACACAAAAATGAGAAGGAAAGCGGATGAAGAGGTGAAACAATTTCACACACTTCGAAGGAACTCTAAAGACGGGATGTTTCAGCTGGATCCAAACGATGAAAACTGCAAGAAGGAGAATAAAACGATTTCCCAACGGCTTGGGAAACTGTTTTAAGGAGCTAGAAGGGTTTCCCAACGGCTTGGGAAACTGTTTTAAGGAGCTAGAAGGGTTTCCAAACAGCTTGGGAAACCGTTTTAGGGAGCTAGAAGGGTTTCCAAACAGCTTGGGAAACCGTTTTAGGGAGCTAGAAGGG
>OIHW01000012.1_pt1 | contig 94125 bp, 75 predicted proteins | sample 1582531 | NCBI WGS metagenome assembly OIHW01 (sample SAMN02675048, study PRJEB24791) | human gut metagenome, SKBSTL034 | isolation source: stool | host: Homo sapiens | place: USA
ATTGTCTATAATGCCGATGCTTTCCAACTGGCAAACGGTTCGATGCTCGACGGTCGCTCCTCCTGTTGAAATTCCGACTCAGCTCCCCACGCCTGTATCAACAGCCACTCCCCAACCTAATGACAGTACAAATGTATTAGGTCTGGGATTTGAATGGCCCGGAATGCTTTAAGCACATCATCATGTTGTTCTTTGTTAGGAGTCTGTGTTGGAAATAATATTCCTTATCTCCGTCATTAACCTCCTGACAAAGAGCCTTAAAACTTAGATTGTAATTGCAATTCGAAATACACCTATGAAAAAAATCTTCTTCCCATTTCTCCTGTCACTTACGGCTCTCACCTCCTTAGCCCAGAAGGTGCATGTCGATGGATTTATTCAGGATGCATTCACCGGTGAAAGCTTATTCTCTGTGAAGGTTTCATTCCTGAATCCCAAGGACAGCACATTGGTTTTTGAGCAGATGGGGTTGGATGGTAAAGGATGGAACTACTTTCAGTTTTATGATGACATCAAAAAAGCTGGAAAGTATATCCTCAAATTCGAAAAAGAAGGCTACTACACCACTTACCAAAACGAAAACTTCGATTATAAGAAGAACCGTCGAGTATCCTTCCGATGGAAGCCGGTCAAGATGCGCAAACTACCCAAAAATAAAAACAGCATCTTGGAAAATGAACTGGGAGAAGCCACAGTTGTAGCTACCAAAGTCAAGATGATCATGAAGGGCGACACCATTGTTTATAATGCAGATGCCTTTGAACTGGCAAACGGTTCGATGCTTGACAAACTCATTGAGAAGTTACCTGGCGTGAGCCTTGAGCGCAACGGACAAATTTATGTCAATGGACAAAAAGTACAGAGTCTGCTTGTCAATGGGGAAGATTTCTTCCGGGGTGACCCAAAAGTTGCACTTGACAACCTGCCTGCCTATATGGTAGACAAGGTAAAGTCATATCGTCGTTTGAATGACCGACTGGTAGCCTTGGGCGTCGATATCAAAGAAGCAGACATGAAAAACATGCCGCTTGTTATCGATGTGCAGTTGAAGAAGGAATACTCTGTCGGTTGGGTGGGCAATATCGAAGGAGGCTACGGTACGGACAATCACTACCTTGCCCGCATCTTTGGGTTACGCTTCACTCCTCGTTCACGCTTGGCCTTTGTAGGAAACGCCAACGATGTGAAAGGTAGCGACAGATATCAGTCAGACGGAGCGTGGCAGTCTGTGGGTACTCCCTCATTGACGAATACGCAAGAAGCCCTTGTGGACTACCTTCTTACATCAGAAGACAAGAAGCGTTTCAAACTGACCAATACGGCTGCATTCAAGAGAAGAGAGACGAACCATTTCACCAGTTCTTCAACCACTCATTTTATGGACGGTTCGGATATTTATTCCCGTTCACGCTATAAGGGTAAGGACGATTGGCATGACGTGAAAGACCAGGCAAAAATCTACTTTACGCCGCGCGAACGCACCTTCTTCGAGGTAAATCCACAACTTCGCTACTATCGATATCACAATCAATACGCCACACTTTCAGCAGACTTCTCCCAACAACTAGCCGAACGCTATATGGGCGAAGCACTTGATTCGCTCTTTGGCGCAGGAAAGTCCGATCGATTTCGTGAGAATCTAATCACCTCGCTTCAAAACAACTCTTATGCTAAAGGGTATACCTTTAATGGAGAGTTGGAAGGAAATGGAACGATTTACATAAAACCAGACTTTCTGACCTTTGCTTTAGGCGGAAAGTATAATATGGGGCGTCACCGCAGTCTGCTTCACTCATCACAAGCTGAAGGTAAAAACCCCATTGACCGATTTGGCCTGACAGACAATGACGCGTATCAATATCATGCAGGAGCCTCATACCAATATGCGATACTCCCCCCGAAGCATAAAATATACATCTCGCCGTCATTCAACTTTACCCAAAGCTTCTCGAAAGGCAACAACGACTCTTATTTACTCAGTGAAGAATATCAAGATTGGGATGTTGACAAGTTGGCTTCCAACAAGAACAATCTCTTGCAATACATGGACTGGAACAATGCCAACTATTCCAAGAAGTGGGGACGAAACAGCACTGCTGCGCTAAATCTAAGCTGGATGCCTACTGGCATGGCAAGATTTGCTCATGGCTCATTCAATGTCAACGCCCGTTTCCCCCTCCGCATTGCCTACGATAAGTTGGACTATCAGCGTGGAACGGTACTCGACACATTGGCTAGCCGTCGTAATCTTTTCTTCGAACCCGAACTGGGACTCTCCATTGACAACAGGAAAGACCCTAAAGGCAGCGGCAAACCATACGACAAAGGCTATGAACATCACTATCGTTTGAACTACAAATGTTCCGCATCCACTCCACATCTCTTGTCAACACTCAACTATGTGGATAGCTCTCAGCCCTTAACGGTGATTCGCGGAAATGCTCGTCTCAAGAACGAAATTCGCCATACCGTCACTACATCCTACAATCGTATGAACTACGGCAAACAGCGTTCGTGGGACGTTCAAGCCGGCTACACCTTGTGGCGTCACGCCCAAGTACAAAGCATGAGCTATGACGTACAAACAGGCATACGCACTTATCAACCTCAAAACATAGAGGGCAACTGGCAAGTCAACGCCCGATTTAGTCAACACATGCCTCTTGATCTGAAGCGCAAACATTGGGAATTGCGAACTACTACTACGGCAAATTTCCGACACTCTGCTGACCTGCTTAATCTTGGCAATGAGCCAGCAAGTTCACGGCATTCTGTAGACCACACCTTGATAGGCGAAGACATAAATTTGAAATGGAGCAACAAACGAAGTATTTCTGCTGAACTGCAAGGCAGTCTAAATTGGACACATGCCACTTCCAATCGTTTGGCTACAATTAATGCCTTTGATTTCAGTTATGGAGGATTCTTGGGATATTGGCATCGCTGTGGACTCGAGATTAGTACCAATCTGCGCATGTATTCTCGACGGGGCTATTCCGATAATCAATTCAACACCAATCAATTCGTCTGGAATGCATCAGTCAGTCAGTCTGCTCTTAAAGGTCGTTTGAATTTTAAGTTGTCTGCATTTGATATACTCAATAAGCTTTCTTCTTATAGCTATACGGTCAATGCACAGATGCAACAGGAAACCTTCTCCAATGTTTTGCGTCGCTATGTAATGCTGAGTATCACTTATAAGATTAATCGCGAACGCAAGAAACAGAAGTAATGTCAACAAACCGATTACGATTCACTCGCCAGTTTGACCAGATGGATTGCGGCCCTGCCTGCATCCGCATGGTGGCTTCTGCATTTGGCAAGGATTATCCCTTGTCATACCTGCGCTCACTCGCTCACCTTACCCGTGAGGGAGTGAGCGTTGCAGGTATCAGGGATGCACTCCGCGCTATCGGGATGGAGAGTGCCACCTTTGAGATGACCCTCGAACAACTGCGCGGGCAATGTCCCCTGCCGGCCATTCTGCACTGGGAGCAGAACCACTTCGTGGTGCTGTATGACGTAAGGCGCAGCCGGTGGACGGGAAAATGGAAATACTGCGTGGCCAATCCGGCTTACGGGAAACATACGTTTGACGAGGAGAGCTTTGCCCGCTACTGGCTCAACGGGAATAAAGGCGTAGTGGTGGCACTCGAACCTACTGAGGATTTTTACCGCAAAGACCCCGTCAGGCAGAAGCACAGTTTCGTTCGCTTCGCCCGCCGTTACGTATGGCCCTATCGCTGGGAAATGTCACAATCGGCACTGAGCATGCTGTTCGGACTGCTGCTGTCGCTCATCACGCCCTTTCTCACCCAGGCAATGGTCGATGACGGCATCGGGATGCGCGACATGAATCTCATCGTCAGCATTCTGCTGGCTCAGCTCTTCATCTTCCTCGGTACGTTCTCCATGGGGCTGATCGGCAGCTGGGTCAGTCTGTACATGACGACGCGCATCCGCATCCATATCCTCTCAGACTATCTTGCGAAGCTCCTGCGACTGCCCATGACCTTCTTTGATACGAAAAGCGTAGGGGACTATCAGCAACGCCTGGGCGACCACGGGCGCTTGCAGGGATTTGTCACCTACAGCACGCTGCAGACGCTCTTCTCCCTCTTCTCAGCCCCCTTTTACCTGCTGATTATCGGGTGGTACAGTCCTGTGATTCTGGCTGCCTTCATCGTGATGACCGCACTCAGCACGGGGTGGATGGCGTATTTTTTCCGCCGGCGCAAAGTGCTGGATTACGAACAGTTCAAGGTGAGCGCAGAGAACCAGAACCGTCAGTTCGAGATGTTGCAAGGCATTACCGACATCAAGCTCAATGCCTTCGATGATTATAAGCTGCAGGAATGGCGCGACCTGCAGGAAAGGCAATACGCCATGAGCCAGAAGGCACTCAAGCTCGGACAAATACAGCAGACGGGCTTTACCTTTATCGGCCAGCTGCGCAACATCTTTATTACCTGCTGGATTGCCGCCGAAGTGGTCAACGGCAACCTCACGTTGGGCATGATGATGAGTATTTCTACCCTCATCGGTCAAGTCAGTGCGCCGCTTTCGCAGCTGATCGGCTTCCTGCAGCAGTTTCAGGACGCACGTATCAGTCTTGAACGTTCCGAGGAGGTACACCTCTGTGCCGATGAAGACGGCTCTCAGCAGGAAGATGTGCCTGCCAACCGTCCGCTCGACATTGAAGTGCGCCATCTGACCTTTTCGTACACAGGAAGCCTGGGAACTCCGGCACTTTCGGACGTCAGTTTCACGGTTCCCGCAGGAAAGATGACGGCAATCGTAGGGGAAAGCGGCAGCGGCAAAACTACACTGATGAAACTCTTGCTGAAGTTTTATGCTCCTACCTCGGGCGAAATACGCTGGGGCAACGCCCCGTCAGAGGTCTGCACCGCCAAGTCTATCCGCAAGGCAAGCGGCATCGTGATGCAGGACAACTTCCTCTTCTCCGACACCATCCTGCGCAACATCTGTCTGGGGGAACCCGAAGACGAGGCACGACTGGAGGAAGCCGTCCGCATGGCCTGTCTGGATGGCTATCTCAACAAACAGCCGCTAGGACTTTACACCAAGGTAGGCAGTGAAGGCATCGGGGTGAGCGGCGGCGAGAAACAGCGCATCATGATAGCCCGCGCCATCTACAAGAATCCGCAATACCTCCTGCTCGACGAAGCCACGTCCTCGCTTGATGCCGAGAACGAAAGGCGCATCACAGAGGCACTGGAGCAGAAGTTCAACGACCGCACGCGTATCGTGATTGCTCACCGCCTCTCGACCGTACGTCATGCCGACCACATCATTGTCCTGCGCCGGGGAAAGGTCGTTGAGCAAGGCACGCACGCCCCGCTGGTCAGTCAGCGGGGATATTACTTTGAACTGATACAAAACCAGTTGGAACTGGCAGAATAAAAAACTTGCCGCCATACGCGGCTCCGCTCCGGCTGTGGACAAGCTGGACGGGGCTGTCAGCGGTTCTTATTTTCATCCACCTGACCTTCTTTGGAAGGTTTCTCCTGTGTTTACATTCATGAAGCATTTTCTCATTCGTTACGGTGTGTTCTGCATCCTCGCGCTGATGTTGTCGGGCATTGGATGGATGGCCACGCACTATACGGTGCGTGTCAAATTACCGGTTACTCTCTGTGGTACGAAGAACGGCTGCACCGCGTGGATTCCCCTGACCGACACCGGCTCTTATTCTCCCGGTGACAGCCTCCATATAGTACAAACCTCCGTCGGCAATTTGTCCTTCCGCATTGATTCTATCTGGCAGGAAGGGAATTATCGGGTATATTGTCTGCAAGCTCCTTCTGCAGCTCCTCCCAGCCCGAAAGACGGACACACGATGCTGACGGGCTATGTCATTGCCGGCAGAGAAAGTATGGGTACATTGATTTTACGCAAGTTCCAGTTCCGCTGATCCTCCTCTGTCTCTCCATTTGTCCAAGTACGTTTATCTCCGTCCTTGATTAGACTGGACTTCCCCCCCTTCGAAATAACCAATCTTTTAGGGCTGAGCAAGCAACGTATCTCCAACATACGCCGTAACCTAAACCTCAAACTCTTTGGTGAAAAAGGAACCCGAAGCCTCAACTCACACGTTTTCAAGCTGTAAAGGCTAGAAGTGTACAAAGTGTACTTTTGAGCATTTATCTCTGATAATCATATTAATAGAATATATTTTCCGGCTTATCTCATCCTATCGGTGTACTATGTGTACCAACTTTTTTGTTCAATAAGAAAGATACGTATACATTTGCACCGATTTTTTTAATAAAAGCATCTCTATTATGGTTAACTTCAAATTCTTCAAGCCACTTGTTCTACTTGCTTTCCTTATTCCAATTTTCCCTGTGTCAGTAGATGATGGGCGGCTATAGTGGAAGCCTTCAAAACGAGATGTGAACATCGCATATGAACTTCCACAAGTATTTTTGTCTGGATGTACATTATGGAGTCAACTTAATAGTACGACGGAAGATATTCCCTATCAAGTAGTTGGCGAAGATATGGAAGTATTGTCAAACGGTTTTCTTTCTTGTAAAACAGGTACCCAGATTATCAATTTAGATGAAGTGCAACGAGGTGCTTACTATCTATTGTTGATAGTAGGAGAGGAGATGTATGCTGCTTCTTTATCTTATCAGAATAAGTATAGTACTTTCAATCAGTCGGCATTCAAAGGATATGTTTGTTTTCTATTTGTATGAATTCATATTTTAAATATCAGTTCCAATGACCATATATGATAAAATAGTTCATCAACTGATGCTTCACAGTATGGATTTACCTAATGTCAGTCTGTATCATGGAAAGATGGGGATAGTGTTGGCTCTTTATTCCTATGCAACGCGTAAGCGGGATGAGCATCTTAAGGAATATGCTTGGGACTTACTGCAAACTATCTATGACGAGCTTTCTGATACACTTCCTTATGGTATTGAATGGGGTTTGTCAGGAATCGGAGTTGGTATTACTCTTCTTAAGAAGTATGGTGTTTTTGATGTCGATTTGAATGCTGTATTGGCGGATATAGACCAGCGTATCATGTCATATGATCCTCGTCGATTGACAGATTTCTCTTATCGTAGTGGAGTTACAGGTATTTATTACTATCTCTGGCTTCGTACTCAAGTGGAGTCACCAGTACAGACGTTCGATTCTGTATACCTCAAAGAACTGTATCAAAATATACAAACACACGGTGTTTCAGTACATTGCCTCCATCATGAGAACTATTGGTATAATGAATTGGCTATTCCAGCGTGGTCTGTGAATGAGTATCCCAATCATCCACTTGATTTAGATGGGGGGATGTCCTATTTCCTGATTTCATTAATGCAGAGCAAAAGTCTCAGCTAAACCTAAGATTCTAATGAATTATTACATCGTCAACAATGCAAGCCGAGCTGCTGCCTATGGTATAGGTACATACGTCAAGCAGTTGATTACAGTACTTCAAGCACTGTCGGAATATCCAATATATCTCATCGAATTATATGCAGAAGACAAAGATTTTACTGTTTTTACTGACGAATTAGGCATTACTCATTATCGAGTTCCGGCTCTCCCCTCTCAAATGGAGAGCGAAACGTATTGCCGTACGGTTGGGTATTTGCTTGCACCTTATATAGTTGATGGTGAACCTGCTATTTTTCACTTCAATTACTTCCAGCATTATCCCTTGGCATTGTGGTTTAAGGCGCGTAATATCCACCATCGCATCCTTTTCTCGGTGCATTATTTTAATTGGTGCTTTGCCCTGAATGGGAATCTCACGCAGTTTCGTCGTATTCTATTACAGGAAGACAGTGATATAGAAGACAAATATATTTCAATCAAGCAGGAGTATCGAGAGTGCCTGAAATTTCTTCATCTAGCCGATCAAGTGATTGTGCTTTCAGTCTTCTGCCAACAGTTGTTACAGACAGATTACCACATTCAAGCCAACAAGATCGTCTTGATTTACAATGGCTTGAAGGAAGAAATCACTGAAGATAACGACTTGTCGGCTACGTCACCCCAATCTGTAAACTCTTACGACAGTACATTGACAGGTATTCCTGTTTCCCCCTTTATTTTTTATGCAGGTCGCTTAGATGAAATTAAGGGAGTGAAGTATCTGATTCGTGCTTTTCATCAGGTACTTACGACACATCCAGACGCGCGGCTTGTCTTAGCTGGCAATGGTGATTTCAATACCTGTTTAGAAGAGTGTGAAGGTATTTGGGACAAGGTTACTTTTACGGGGCATATCAATGCACAAAGTCTAACCGCTTTTTACCGTCATGCTACGCTTGGTGTACTTCCATCCTTTCATGAACAATGTAGCTATACAGCCATTGAGTACATGATGCATGGTTTGCCCTTTGTAGGTACTGATTCCACAGGTCTTAGTGAAATGCTTAACGATGTTCCCCAATTGCGAGTCCATATAGACGAAGAAGCATTTGACGAGGCCGCCTTTGTTAATGAGTTGTCAACGAACATCTGTCAGCTTTTAGATGATGCTGCTTTGCGGCAATGCGTTTCCCAACAAATGCGTGCCAACTATCTGAGCCACTTTACACTTCGACAGATGGAACAAGCCATACACCAGGTCATTGTCTCCCTCCTTCCTCACAGCCCGCTCTTGAGTGGTGAGATGTTGCAAGAGGTAGACATTTACATGATGCGGCTTATCCATCAGCAACCTGATATAGACATGGATTTCTATGGCATGGCAGGTATCGGCGTTTATCTTTGGTGGAGATATCAGACCTTAAAGGGGACTGACGAGGAGATAATGCGTGCCAAAATAGGCGAATACCTTATTTACTATTTAGACTGGCTTTATGAAGAAGTGGTCAGTGAAGGGCTTACATCCTGTGTGCAAGAACTAGCCTTTACTTTACGTGAAATGGTGAATGAGCATTTCTACCCTTTACGCTGCATTCCTCTGACTGCTTTGTTGCATGGTTCTTCTAACCAAGGTATCTGTTCCCCATCTCCCGTGGTAATATGGCAAAATGCTATGCGTATGATGAATACGAAGATTTAAGCATTGCCAACAGCCATCGGAAAGTTCATCCATGATTCAAACGACATGAAAACTCCTTCCTTATCAATACTACTTCCCGTCCGCATTGACAATGAGGAACGACTTGCCAATCTCAAGGCGGTACTAAACTGGATTGTCGCGTTAGATTGTCCCGTTTTAGTACTTGAAGCCTCGGCTACCCCTCAGCTGGCAGAATGGCTTCAGACTCATTCACGTGTGGAGTATTACTATGTACATGACGACAGTCCTGTCTTTCATCGCACGAAATACATAAACCGACTTCTTCAGCAAGCTGTTACGCGCTATGTTGCGGTGTGGGATGCCGATATCATCTTACCACTTCATCAAGTGGAGCAAACCCTTCAGTTAATGGAGCGTGAATCACTCGTCATGGTTTATCCGTATTCGGGTATTTTCTCCATGCTTTCTGCCGAACGTTCCGAACGTTTCCGCAAGCACTTGTCACTTTCGGCTATACCCTCAGCGGGTATTACAAGTTTGATGGGACGGCGCGCCTGTGGAGGAGTCTATTTCGTCAACCGTTCTGCTTATTTGGCTTTGGGCGGAGAAAACGAACGCTATGATGGTTGGGGACCTGAGGATGCCGAACGGCTGCGGCGTATGCAGATTATGGGTGTCAAGGTTGCCTGGTTGTCCGAAGGTAAACTCTATCATCTTTACCATCATCGTAATCCTCAGCAGGAAGGTGATAATTGCCCGCAGTTAATTCGAATGCGGCAGGAGTTTATTCATGAATGTAGTATGGATAAAGAGGCCATGTCTGCCTATATTCGCCAGACATTATTACCTCAATTCCTTTGAGTGAAGAATTTGTTTTTTTATGAGGATTATAATTTTAAGAAAAGCAGCAACCGAAGCACTACGTTGCTGGGAGCGTCTTCTACTGCTAAGAAGGAGCGGACGGAGCAGTGTGATGGTTTTACCAGTGAAATACTTCCTATGAAGAAGCTTAAAAAGTTTGTTGTACAGAGTACCAGCTTGCTAACGCGTGAAGAAATGGCACTAATTCAGGGTGGTGCGAATCTTTATTTGTTAGACAACTGTGGTGCGAATGACAGAGACAAATCCTGTGTCTACGGTTTGTATGACACTCCTTATGGTCAAACTATTGTCCCTGGGGTTTGTCAAGTAAAGTATGAAGCTTATCATGGCTATATCATACCTGTAGGTTTCTGTGCCAAGCCTTAAACTCTCAGGGGGGCTTAGGTTAATCCTCTGACGGATTTAATCAATAGGAACGCTCTCCTTTCAACACTCTCCCCATATATAAACGTGTGGGGAGAGTCTTACTCAATACACGTTATAGGCTGGTTCTATTAATTATCAGTTGATAAGTTGAAGAGTTTATGTTGAAAGTCATTGGTTTGATGAATAAATTTTTAAACTCCCAAACTGTAATTCATAGAACACCTTTATACTTAATAATACACATTAATGAAGAAGCTTAAGATATTCCTTTTTATGTGTTTTGCCATGATTGGCTATAGTCCTCTTGTCGCCCAAGAGGTAGAGCTGGTTGGCGAGATAGAGGATGAATTTTTGAAACTCCCACTCATAGGAGTCAAGGTGAGTGTGTTCGATGAGCAAAATAAAGTAGTGGTTGACAGTGCGGGTACTTATATTTTCCTTACGCCTACTTATCAACCTGATAAAGTCCTGTATTCCGCCAAGGTGCCAGGGGGCAACCGCAAGTATCGTTTGCGGGCGACCCGTCGGGGGTACACCACGGTGTGGAAAGACGTGACATTGACCGATTCACTTCAGGGAGAAGTCTGGCAGCCAGTTCTCCGTTTGCGTAAAGAACACGATCAGCGATTAGGCGAAGCGGTTGTCACGGCTACCAAAATCAAGATGTACCACAAAGGGGACACGCTTGTTTATAATGCCGATGCCTTTAAATTGCCTGACGGTTCGCGCCTCGATGCTTTGATTCATCAAATGCCCGGAGTGACGATGAACGAACACGGTGAAATTTTCGTCAACGGACGCAAGATTGACGAACTGCTACTCGGTTCGCGAAGTTTTATGCGAGGAAACAAGAAGGTACTACTTGAAAACCTGCCCTATTACACGGTAAAGAATATCAAGGTCTACGAGCAACAGTCCGATCGCAGTCAGGCCTTGGGCTATGACGTAGACCCCCGAAAGTATGTCATGGACGTTCACCTCAAGAACGAATACACACGAGGCTACATCGCCAATCTGGAGGCTGCTGCCGGCACACGCAAACGCTGGATGGGACGTGCCTTCTTATTGGGATTCTCTGACCAATGGCGTTATGCAGTCATGGCCAATTCGAACAATGTGAACGAAACGCGTCACTTGGGTCAGATGGGCTATTGGTCGCCCGCCTTGCTTCCGCAATCGCTCGTTACTACTCACAGCGGAGCTATCGACGTGGACTACCAGTCCAAGGATAAGCGCATGAAGAACAACCTCAACGCGTCCTTTACATCCACCGAAACAGAGGCAGAAATGCGCCAACGCAACGAACTCTTTCTTGAAGGGTTACGTCCTCTTTCTACTTACCATAGACAGACAAACGATAAGAACAAGGCTGTCAATGTATCAAACAAATGGTCGTACAATCATCGTTTCTCACTTACCTCTCAGACCGACTTCAAGTTTACCAAAGAAAACGGTTGGGCTCAATCGCTTTACGAACAACGCGATAATCAAGACTTCACCGTGAGTCGTCGGGAACATGGATTCAACCATGAGCGTAACTGGATTTTCAACGAGCAACTTTGGGGTAGTGTGAACTTCAATCGAGCGAAACAACGCTACCTTAACTATTCGCTTCTCGTCTTCCACGACCAGCGGGAAGCGTGGAAAGCAGATCGTTTTGAATTACAGCAGTCTTCATCAGTATCGCCTTCCGCCAGCCATAACACAAGCGATGTCAGTCACCACGCTACAACGGTTCATGCGAGTGCATCTGTTGTTTTCGATAATCTTTGGAAAAATACGAGTCTGAACCTCTCCGACAATCTTACTTGGTACAAGGACTATGACCGCGACTATCTCTATCATCCCGATACACTGGCTTCGCCTTCGCAACTTGACCTTCTGCAGGCTATAACCGACCGCGACAATTCCTATGTCAGCCGTCGCCACAAAATCCGCAACAGCCTTGACATTGGGCTTAGGCATAAAGGTCGTTACAAGATGAGTCCCAAGATGCCCGTTGACATCGTATATGACATTTGGTCGTTGGGGGTTAACCTTCCTTATACCCATGAGTCGCTTGACTATATGCGTGGAGCTATTGATACGGTGCTTGACCGTTCGCACTTTTATGCAGATCCCTATCTCTCGTTGCGCTACGTGTCAAACCATCGCCGTCACGACCTCACGTTCAACGCGAAATATTCGCGCCGTCCTGTAGACTTGCTTCATCGTGTCGATTTTCGTGATGACCGCCAGCCGCTTGTTGTCAAGTTGGGCAATCCGCACTTGAAGGACAACCTCTTGACCGAACTTCGTTTGGGTTACACCCTCCGCCCGAACAAGTACCAGCAAAATCTGCATGCCGAAGCCGCCTTTGATTTCCATCATCGCGACGTTGCACAATCTGTCCGCTATAATCCGACTTCGGGAGTCTACACCTATCAGCCGGTTAACGTGAAGGGCAGTCACCGCTCCGCACTCAAGGTAGACTATGTGCGTTCGCTCGACCAGAAAAATCGCTGGACCTGGCAATTGCAAACCGAGGCCAACTACCACCACGCCCTCGACCACACGATGCTCTCCGATGCTACCCACAGTGAAGTGCAGGCGGTCAACACGACTACTCTCCACGGCGGCACCTACGTGCAATACAGTCAAGGCGCATTCAATGTGCGTGCAGTCGGCAACTTGAAGTGGCATCATTCGACCGGCAAAATGCGTGATTTTACCTCGCTCAATGCCTGGGATTACCAGTACGGCGCATCAGCCCGCTACACCCTGCCCGTTATCCACACGACGCTGGCCGTCGACGCGATGATGTACAGCCGTCGTGGCTATGGCAGTGCAGCATTCAATACCGATGATTTTGTACTCAACGCTTCGCTCAGCCAGTCCTTCCTCAAGGGCAAGCTGATAGCCAAGGTCGAAGCCTTCGATGTGCTTCACCAGCTTTCGAATGTGCAATATGCCGTCAACGCCCAGGGCCGCACCGAGACGTGGACACGCTCTCTCCCCAATTACGTGATGTTTCACCTCGCATTCCAATTTAACCGCAGCCCGAAACGACTGTAAACAGTAAGATTTGAAACATTAGAAGGAATGTTCCCCTCCGCATAGAGCTATTGGATATTTGCGGAGGGGGCATGATAACAACTTCCTCTACGCTCTTATGAATATTTTTGAAATATTTCTCCAGTCACTTGGCGTACCATATACTCCAACTTATACAGCTCAGCGTTATATGACCCATCCTCATCGAGACAATCTGTTAGGATTGTGGCAACTGTCGCGTGATTATGGTATCCATACACAGGGAGTAACCATTACGAATAGAAGTATCGAAGAAGTATCACTTCCTTCTATTCTTCATCTTTCTGATCACTTTGTTGTATTGACTGACTGGGATGAGCAATATGCTTATTATACAGATACCCATACCCCCCATCGGGTTACGCTTCAGGAGCTAAAGTCACAATGGTCTGGAAGTGCCTTGATAGTGACGGATGATAAGGATGCCTGTGAGCCTCAATATGAAATTCACCAACGCAAAGAGCGCATACGTTTGATGCAACAAGGCGGCAGTCTTGCTGCTATCGTTCTTTTGGTCGGTGGTTTGCTCTTACGACTGTTGCTACAGGGCAATATGTTGCTTGCATTGTGGAGTATACTCGACCTTATGGGGATAGTTGTCTGTTTTTTCTTGCTTCAGAAGCAGGTTCGCAGTCATAGTCATTGGGGTGACAAAGTTTGTTCCCTCTTTCATCAAAAAGACTGCAATGCCGTTCTTCACTCCGACCATGCTCAATGGGGTGGCTTCACTTGGAGTGAAATAGGAGGCGCCTATTTTGTAGTACACCTCTGTTGGAGTTTTACAGCGATTCCTTCGGCTATTTCTATTCTGTCAGTCATTGGAGTGGTTACCCTGCTTTTTAGTGTTTGGAGTGTATGGTATCAAGCATTTGTTGTTCGTCAATGGTGCGTACTTTGCCTCTTTGTGCAAGTTGTTATCCTGCTTCAATTTTTGGCTGGTTGCTTTTTCTCCACAGCATCATTATTCCCCACTCCTAATTTTATCCATCTGTTAGCAACAGGCGGTGCCTGGTTGCTTTGTCTCTTACCTGCCACCTACGTCGCTCACTGGGTGGCTGCTCATTGGAGTGCTGAGGTGCAAGCACAATCAACAGCACATAGCTATGCATCGCTCAAGTTTGACAGCAGTGTGTGTCGCCATCTGCTCCATCAAGGTGTACCCGCCACGGAATTAGCTTCCTCCACCATACTGTTGGGTAATTCTAAGGCCACTATTCGCCTTACCGTATTGACCAACCCCCATTGCAACCCTTGTGCCCGTCTTCATCCCATACTCGACGACTTGCTCGAAAGACAAGGAAAAACGGTTTGCTTGCAATACGTATTCTGTTCCTTCAACGAGACTTTGCTTCCAAGTGTTCGTTTGCTTATTGCTGCTTATCAGCAGTGTGACGCTCAAACTGCCCGACGCATCTTTGCTGATTGGTATGCAGAAGGAAAAAATGATACGGCGGCCTTTGAAAAGCGTTACCCCTATCTGAATATCGAGTCGGAAGCAGTTGAGTCAGAGCTGAATCGTCACCTTCAATGGCGTGAGACCAGTGGTTATACCTCAACTCCTACCATTCTTATCAATGGATACCCTTTACCTCAAGCCTATCAGTGGGAAGACTTAGCAGATTTCATTGATGCGCTTTCGGAATAAAACTGTAAATCAAAATCCTTACTCGTTCTTTATGAAGATATGCATATCACTCTATAAAAAATGCGGTAGCCGAAGCACTACGCTATCGGGAGCGCGTCGCATCTTGACAGCGCAGACGAAGCAGTGTAATGGTTTAACCTTTCATACTAATTCATTATGAAGAAGCTCAAAGTTTTTTCGGTAAAGAATATGTCGGCTCTCACTCGTGAGGAAATGGCAAGGATTCATGGCGGCGATTTTTATCGAAGTTATTGTGAACCCGGAATGGATAAGAAGAATTGTTTCGTTCCCGTAACGGGAGGCATTGAGACTGGCGTTTGTGAAACATACTATGTGGTGTATTATCCAACGCCGACCACCAGTGTATCTTATGCTTATGCTAAATGCAAAGTCGAAAAGAAATAAGATGCACATAATTATTGCCATCTAGAATATCAGCGATAAACGTTAAGCTGATAATTGTCTACAAAGTTTCTGCTTGCTGTTGTAAGTAGATTAATCGTATTGCTACGAGCAACAGCGAGCAGTTGTTTTTAATTATCCAATCATGATGTAATTTTATGATGAACCATTCATTATATATACGCATATTCAGTTTGCTTCTGCTTTTCTTGCTTCAAGTGTGTCCAGGTCATGCACAACAATTGCGAGAAAGAGAACTGACGGGGTATATAGAAGATGCTTACATGAAGGTGGGGTTACGCAATTGCGAGCTAACATTGATGACGATGGACAGTATTGTCATTGAGTGTGAGCCTGACATCTCCGTGTATGGTCCGAGCGAAAAGCAACTGACTACGACCTATACCATTCAGGTGAAACTAAGGCCGGGACAATACTTGCTGCGCGCCTCGAAAGCAGGATACGAAGACTGTTGGACGAGTTTCTTTGTTCCAGACAATTTAGGTGATGCTACTTTGGGCATCCCGACTCTTCAACTTAAACGTGGTGCAAAAACGCGTGATTTGGGCGAAGCAGTGGTGAGAGCTACTCGTATCAAAGTAAAGATGCGAGGTGACACCTTGGTTTATGATGCAACGGCTTTCGATATGCCTGATGGCTCTATGCTGACCCATCTCATCGAACAATTGCCTGGGGCAGAGATGAACAAAAATGGGGAAATCTTTATCCGTGGCAGAAAGATTGACGAGCTGACCCTTGGTGCCCGTAGCCTGTTTGGCGGAAAGAAAGAAGTTCTTCTGGACAACCTGCCTTACTATACAATCAAGGAGCTTAAGGTCTTTGAACGTATGTCCCTGCAAGCCGCTTTGGCTGATGATTCGATAGCCCCAAAACAGTATGTCATGGATGTGTGCTTGAAAGATGAATTTACAACGGGTTATGTGGTAAACTCTGATTTTGCAGGCGGAACGCACGAACGCTATTTGGCAAAGCTTTTCGGCTTCATGCTTTCAGAAACAATGACCTGGGGAGCTTATGCCAATGTCAACAATATCAATGACAACACCAATGGCATGAGCGAGCAGTGGGTTAAGAACAACAAGTTTATCTGGCAAAATGCCGACATTCCTGCCAAACGTCAAGCAGCAGGCATCAGTTTCAATTATCAGTCAAAGAAACGCGACGAGTCCGGACATCCGCTTGTCGGCAACGATACTGAGTTTATCTTCGATCGCTACGACGAGGTCAACGATGCTACGTCGTATCATGAAGTGTTTCTCCCTTCTTTGTTGACTAATTATTCTCGTTCAAGGTCACATGACAATCTGAAAAGTTATTTTCTATACTTGAAAGAGAAGTTTCACTACCTGCCATGGAGTTTAGAAACTTCCTTTCAGTTGAATTACGAAGACAGTCAAGCCCATAGTTTTTACACCTCTAAGCAATGGGACGATGCCAAGGAGACATTGTCACAACAGGACGCTTATTTGCTCCAAGGCAAGAAGTACGGTCTTCAGCATGCTCATATAGGATGGTATATCAAGCAAGTAAAGGGGTTGAGCTTCAAGTTTGACTCACACGCGATGCACCACGAGGGGGTATCCTTTAGTCAGCGTTCGACTCAACGGGAGGCAACCCGGGATTATCGTCACGAATATGAGAAGTCCTATACAACGGACTATCGCATCGAACCCACTGTGACCTATCAATTCTTTCCTTTCAAGCAATACGCTACGCTGACCGGACACTATAAACTTAGTGGCTATAAGAGTAACGAACGCCTCTATGTGTTGAGCGAACTGGATGGTTGGAAACAGGAAGATAGCGTCAAGTTAAATCTGCTCCCGTCCAACCATGAGCTGTTGCGTACTTTTGATGACCGGAACAGCCTCTTCAGCAATCGTCGTGAACAGGAAGCAGGACTCAATCTGAATATGCAGTTCCATTTTGGCAAGGAACGTGACAGTTACCTTGCCTTGACTCTTCCTGTTGTGTACCATCGTGAACGGTTAGACTACCACCGCAGTCAAATTGACACCTTGGCCCATAACGATGTGTGGACATTCAATCCTGGCTTATTCTTCAGCTATAAGAAGTTCAGCATAGGCGGTTCGTATGAAACGGAATATACGGGATTGATGAATCAGATGCCTTATCGCGATGACCGCAACCCTTATTTTGTCAGAGAAAGTAATCCCTCGCTTGACAATCACCGCAAAGCAAGTGGGCGAATTAGTTTTGATCATATACTGAAACGACCCTGGAAAGAAGGCAACTTGAGCAAGATGTCGTACAGCACTTCCTATACGTACCACTTCAACTCCGTCGGTCAAGGATTTACTTACAATCCAGCTACGAACGTTTACATCTACCGGCCCGATAATATCCGAGGAAACTGGTCGTGGGACTTCCGCAACGAACTCTCCCTCTCGCTTTCGCGCAATCAGTCATGGTGGCTTTATCACACCTTGACAGCCGACGTATGGCACTCGGTAGACTTTGCTTCGATTAGCGGTATGAACGAAGCTCAACTCAACAAGGTCGAAACCTTTACGCCTGCAGAAGAGTTAAAGCTTAGCTACCTTGGTAAGGCTACTAAGGCTTCGCTTTATGGCGAAGTGAGCTGGCGGCGTACTTGGGGACATCGCTCTACCCAACCGACGCTCAGTGTTTTCGATTATCGCTACGGCCTGACAGCTCAACACACGATTCGAGCGTGGGGTACTACTTTCGACCTTGATACCTACGTCAGCAGCCGGCGGGGGTATGCTAATTCCGATATGAACCGTGACGAATGGATGCTCAATGCGGCTGTCACCCAGTCTTTGCTTAAAGGACGTATGACCATCAAACTGGAAGGCAAAGACCTGCTTGGTCAGATATCGGGTCGTACCTATCGCGTCAACGCACAAGGACGTACGGAGCAATGGCACCGGGTCATTCCTAGTTACGTGATGCTCCACCTTACCTATCGGTTAAATCAGCGACCGAAGCAATTGTAGCCCCTTTACTTTTCATTCATTTTACCCATCCTATCTCCATGCATCTCCGTTCTTTTCCTCACTACCAGCAACAGGAAGCGGCCGATTGCGGTCCGTCCTGTCTGCGCATGATAGCCAAGTATTATGGCAAGGCCTACTCGGCAGAAATGCTGCGCAAGCATTGCTTCATCTCGCGCGAAGGCGTATCGCTCTTAGGCATCAGCGATGCGGCTGAAGTGATTGGGATGCGCACGGTCGGTGTTCAGATTACATTTGACCAATTGGTGACTGATGCGCTGTTCCCCTGCATTCTGCACTGGAATCAGAACCACTTTGTCGTGTGTTATGGTGTGGAAAAACGGAGAAAGTGGGGAAGGAGGGGAAGGAGTGAGGCGGATTACATCCTCTATATAGCCGACCCTGCCAATCAAAAAGTCAAACTCACCCGTCAAGAGTTTGAACATTGCTGGCTGAGTTCGCGCAACAGTCTGGGTGAAACGGGCATTGCCTTGATGCTCGAACCGGGTGTAGACTTTGGCAAGGCGGATGATGAATTTCAGACTTCGCGCAAGAGCATCTTTTCTTTTGCCCGCTATCTGTTGCCTTTCCGTTCGTTGGGGTTACAACTGGTCTTGGGGCTGATTGCGGGCAGTTTGATACAACTCATTCTGCCATTTCTCTCGCAAGCCATGGTCGACAAAGGTATCAATGGGAAGAACCTCAATCTGATTACGCTCATCCTTGTTGCGCAGTTATCCCTCTTCGTGATGCAGCTTTTGATAGGCTATTTGCGTAGTTGGATTATGTTGCACATCAACTCACGCATTGACATCCAGGTTATCTCAGACTTTCTGGCTAAGCTGATGAATATGCCGCTTCATTTCTTCGATACGAAACGCACGGGTGACATACTCCAACGTATCGGTGACCACGGGCGCATAAAGTCCTTTCTGCTTAGTAATTCGCTTACCATAGTCTTTTCGTTCTTCAACTTTGTGGTGTTTCTCGGTATTCTGGCCTATTACCACCTGACGATACTGTTTATATTTTTGGTGGGCAATGTGCTCTACCTGATATGGGTACTCTCGTTCATGCGTTACCGCCGCGAACTCGACATCAAGCGGTTTTACCAGTCGTCAGTCGAGCAAAGTCGCCTCATTCAGCTGGTGCAGGGAATGCAGGACATTAAGCTCAATAACTGCGAACGTCAGAAGCGTTGGGAGTGGGAGCGCATTCAGATGCACCTGTTCCGTATCAGTGTCAAGGGGCTGAAGGTAGGACAAATCCAACAGTCGGGGGCGGTACTTTTCACCCAGACCACCCACATTCTTATTTCGTTTATTGCTGCCCAGGGCGTGGTAGAGGGCGAAATGACTCTTGGTATGATGATGTCGCTCACCTACATTATCGGGCAGGTGTCAGCTCCTATCAGCGAATTTATCGGTTTTGCCCAGTCCTTGCAAGATGCGCGTATCAGCCTCGAACGCCTCAACGAAATCCATGCACAGGACGATGAGGAGAAGGATATCGAAACCAAAATGCCCCATCTTCCTGCCGATCATTCCATCCGTATCGAAAACCTCACATACAGTTACAGTGGCGCAGCACGCGACTACGCGCTAAAGAATGTCACCATCGACATTCCGCAACACAAGGTAACGGCTATTGTGGGCGAAAGTGGTTGTGGCAAGACGACACTCATTAAGTTGCTCCAGGGTTTCTACTTGCCCAACGAGGGAAATATCAAGGTAGGCGGCATTAACTTGAACCAGATTAACCCCCACCTGTGGCGTAAGGTGACAGGGTCGGTGATGCAGGAAAGCTTTATCTTCTCCGACACCATTGCCAACAATATCGCCTTGTCAACTGATGAAGTCGATGTAGAGCGTATGCTCCATGCTGCCAGTATGGCTCACATTGACGAATTTATAGCCACCCTGCCCTTAGGTTACAACACACGTATCGGTATGGAGGGAAATGGTATCAGTGCGGGACAACGACAACGCATCCTGTTGGCACGTGCCATTTACAAGGATCCCGAATACATCTTCCTCGACGAAGCAACCAATTCGCTTGATGCTACCAACGAGCGTCTCATCATGGACAACCTTCGTCGCTACTATCGTGGAAAGACGGTTGTAGTAAGTGCTCACCGTCTGAGTACCATTTGGGATGCCGATCAAATTATCGTCATGCGTCGCGGTGAGGTGGCCGAACGTGGCACTCACGAAGAATTACTTCGATTACAAGGCGACTATTACCGTTTGGTCAAGAATCAACTGGTTATCCAAGGCTAATTTCCTGCATTGCATTGTGTTCTCGTCACCTACGCGGCCACATTTCATGGTTCTCAATGTGTACTCGTCACCTACGCGGCCACATTTTATGGCTTTCAATGTGTTCTCGTCTCCTACGCGGCCACATTTTATGGCTCTCAATGTGTTCTCGTCGCCTACGCGGCCATATTTCATGGCTTTCAATGTGTTCTCGTCGCCTACGCGGCCACATTTCATGGCTTTCAATGTGTTCTCGTCACCTACGCGGCCACATTTACGGCTTTCAATGTGTTCTCGTCGCCTACGCGGCCATATGAATGGCCTGTGTTTGGGTATCCTTCCACTGCGTGGACACATTGAGAAAAATGCTATCCCTCTGTCCAATACCGTCAAGCTATTCTATTGGCTGTCAGTCTGTAGGTTGCCCTTATTCTCTAGATATATGCACTCCTATACGGCACATAGAAGATAGGTTTCCCCATTCATTTTTCAAACTATGGTAAAGAAAAACTCTCGTCCTTGCCTCATAGAGCTACGCTCTCGCGAGGCACAGGAGCTTATCGGCAAATTACCTAATGGCTGGATGCGCCATGGCATCGGCGGATTACTCTGCCTGTTGCTGACCCTGCTTGGTATTTGTTACTTTATTCCTTACGATGATTCCCACGAAGTCCCTGTTCAGATTTGGGCAAACGTTACACCCGAAGAGGTGCGAGCGGCAGCTGACGGTAGAATAATCCGTTGCCTGGTAAATAACGGTGACACCGTTGTACAGGCCGACACCCTGCTGCTTACGGAGCAAGGCGGTACGACTCGTCCGTTGTTGGCTTCTTGTCGGGGCTATGTACATCTCGCCACATTCTGTGCGGCCGACGAACCTTTTCGGGCAGGCCAGCTCCTGATGGAAGTAGTGCCATCCTCTGCGCAAGCGCGTTATCTGCAAGCCCGTCTTGACTCTATTCCAGCTACGATTTCTGTTGATTTGCTTCAACAATTCACTCTCCCAATAGCAGGTAAGCCGATGACCTTTGTGCTACAACAAGAGCGTCAAGCTACAGATAACTCCCTGCGGCAGGCTCTCTATCGTTCGACTGAAGCCACGCGGCTCACTCATTCTCAAAAGACACGGGTGAAGCTTCTTTCCCCTTCTGGTAACCTGCTCCAACAGCTGATTCCGGTGAAGTAGATAAGCATGTTCAAAAAAAACGAAATAAGAAAAGCGACAACCGAAGCACTACGTTGTCGGGAGCGTACGTATATAACGGTAAGCGCGGACGAAGCAGTGTGATGGTTTAACTCTAAAAATGCTTGCAATGAAGAAATTAAAAAGATTCACTGTAAAAAGTATGTCGGTTCTTACTCCCAAAGAAATGGCACTTATACATGGTGGGCGCGTCATCGATGCTTTATCCAAATGTACTCCCTCTGATGCAAACCTTTCATGTATTTATGGCACACATATTGTAGATGGGCATACAACCTACATTATCGGTACGTGTTATGTAACCTATCGGTATGATGCAGCTGGTAATATGGAAGTAGATTCCTACGGTTGCCGTTAAGTTTATTCCCCTTGGGTGCCGTCTTGGTTCGGCACCCAAGGCTTTTCCTCGTACATACATTTTTTTCTTATCCTGATATGTTCATTTGTTTTACTTTCAGAACATACAATATGTTACGATTATTCCTTCTTATCCTCTTTTGTTTCCTCCCATTAGGCATACAGTATTCGTTTGCTCAGCAGGTAGAACTGAGCGGACAAATCGAAGATGCCTTTTTAGAAATGCCTTTGGGAAATGTCAGAGTAGCACTTTATGATGAATCAAAAGGGGTAAAACTCGATACAGCCAAGACGCTTTACTTGGCTAACACACAAGGCAACTTAATAGCTACGCTTTATTCTATCAATGTCAAGGCGGAAAAACGAAAGTATTGGATTTGTGCCGAACGCCAGGGCTATACCACCGTATGGCAACCGGTGGAAATTACGAATCCCAGCGTTGAGAAAGTGGAGCTACCCGTTCTGAAGATGCGCAAAAGCACGGAACGCAATCTTGGGGAGGCGGTAGTCTCGGCCACCCGAATTAAGATGTATTATAAGGGTGACACATTGGTCTATAATGCGGATGCTTTCCAACTCCCCGAAGGCTCTATGCTCGATGACCTGATTAAGCAGATGCCAGGAGTGACGATGAACCAAAGTGGCGAAATCTATGTCAACGGCCGCAAGGTCGATGAGTTGTTGCTTGCTTCGCGTTCGTTTATGGGAGGTAACAAAAAGGTGCTGATGGAAAATCTGCCTTACTTCACGGTGAAGGATATAAAGGTATATGAGAAGCAGTCAGATCGCAGTGTTGCATTGGGTTATGATGTCGATTCTAAAAGCTACGTAATGGATGTGCAGCTGAAAAATCAATATACTAACGGTTACGTTGCTAACCTGGAAGCAGCTGGCGGCACGCGTGAACGCTGGCTGGCACGTGCCTTTGTGCTGGGCTTTACGGACCGTTGGCGTTATTCATTTATGGGGAATACAAACAATGTCAACGAAAGTCGCCATATCGGCGAGCAAGGCCATTGGACTCCCCAAACACATCCCAAATCGCTTGTTACGACTTATAGTGCGGCTACAGACTTGAACTATCTGTCAAAAAACAAAGCGGTGGAGAATAACTTGAATTTGGCCTATACCTCTACCGATACGGAACAGGAGACGCACACGCGTCGGGAACTGTTTATGGAGGGGTGCCGTCCGGTTTCCAGCAGCCAAAGTCGAATGAATACGGATAACTGGTCGGTGTGTGCCCAAAACCGTTTTACGTATAAGAAAGGATTGTTCCTTAATTCTTCAACAGATTTCCGATTTGACAAGCACGGACAACATGCCTGGTCACAACTCGAGCAAAGCGATAACGATGCCTTGACATTGGCGCAGCGTCACCGAATGAGAGGGGCGGGACATACGCTCGACTTCAGCGAGTCTGTCAACGGTATGTTGAACCTCAACCGGGCTAAAAAGCAAAACCTCTCGTACTCCGTTCACTTTGGCTATAGGCAGGAGGAGTCATGGAGTGCGCAACGTTATGACTTGTGGAACATTCCGACTCAGACTCGCGAATTGCGCCATAACACGATAGACTTTAGCAGCCACTTGACACGTTTCCATCTTCAGGCTGTTTATCATTCACCCAAGTTCTTGGGACATATGTGTTTTATGGTCAACGAAGAACTTGGTTATGTCGATGTGCGTAATTCTGATTATTTGTATCATCCCGACACGTTGCTCGCACCCTCAGAACTCGATATGCTCGAAGCGCTGACTGACCCGGGCAACTCTTATCGTAGTCATCGTCGTCAGTTGCGTAACCAGTTAGACCTCTGCCTTTATAGTCCGCGTACGTATAAGCTTAGTCCCAACGCGCCAGTCAATATTAGGTATGACCTTTGGCGCCTGGGCGTGAAGATTCCTGTGACTTGGCAGAAGTTTCGTTATCAACGCGCCGTTATCGATACGTTGCTTTATGATACGCGAACTAGTTTTATTCCCTATGGTGAACTTAACCTGAGAATGCATCAAGGCCGGAACAATCTTCACTTTCGAGTGGAGTTTGAAAAGAAGCCGAATTCGCTGCTTAACCGATTGGCCATTCGCGACGACCGCAGTCCGCTGGTGGTTAAGCTGAATAATCCCGCACTCAAGGAAAAGGCTCAGACGAGTGTGCAGATAGATTACCAGAGCAGGAAGGAAAAATATTTGCAAAACTGGGGACTCGAGGCGCGACTGACTTACCTACACCGCGACGTGGTGCAATCGGTTAAGTATAACGCGACCTCGGGAGTATACACTTACCGCCCTTTAAACGTGCGCGGTGCGTATTCCACCTCGGGGCGCTTTCATCTCACCCGTTCATTTGACAAGCGCAATTATTGGACGTGGCAATTTAATGTCGATGCTGATTTTTATCACTCCATTGACCATGCAATGTTGGACGGCGAGATGTTCAGTCGGGCTCAAGCGGTCAATACCACTTGGTTAGGCAGTAATACTTATGTGCAGTACAGCCGTGACCAACTTAATTTCCGTGTGCTGGGCGATGTGAAATGGCGACACTCAGCGGGCAAAATGCGCGACTTCGATCAGCTCACGGCATGGGATTATCACTATGGGATTTATGCCCGTTATACGCTGCCTGTGCTTCGTACAACGCTCTCGCTTGATGCCGTCATGTACAGTCGCCGAGGTTACGGTAGTTCTGTGCTCAACACGAATGACTTTGTACTCAATGCTTCCGTCAGCCAGCCTTTGTGGAAGGGAAGACTGATAGCAAAGGTTGAGGGCTTTGACCTTCTTCACCAGTTGTCGAGTGTTGATTATAGTGTCAATGCGCAAGGGCGTACCGAAACGTGGGCTCGTTCCCTGCCTCACTATGTGATGCTTCACCTCGTATTCCACTTTAACCGCAAACCTAAGCGATAGTAGACTGTAAGTATTCCAATCGAAGAATACCATATACGTGGTTGCCCCCAACGAACAGCCCTATAAGTACAGGGAAGAAGCAAGTTATGAACTGAATGTTTCAGAAGCCAAGGCCTACCTCATTCATGTACAGATGTGCTGATGTCTATAATGTGCTCGAGTGAGGGGGATGATGAAACGAATACAACTGGGGCGAGGCAGCTGTACGGATGCGGCTTTACGAATGAAAAATCGTCTGTCTCGGGGAGATTAACGATTGGTAAGGCTGTAGACCCGCAAGAGCCTGTGTCACAACAACCCACTTGTCTTTGGATATCGGACGAGCAAGGGCTTTCGCTAATGCATAAGAGAACCGCTCTTCCCAAAAAGGGGAGAGCGGTTCTCTTGTTTAGTCAAATTAGTCTGACGGATTATGCGTTGCCTTCGGGCATGCCAAAGGGAGTTGCCGTGCGGCCACCTTCTTCAGCTACCTCAGCACCGGGAAGATTGATGGGGCCGAATGCCTTCTCATACTTTACGATATTGTCCTGAAGAGCGAAAAGCAAACGCTTTGCGTGTTCGGGAGCCAATACGATGCGGCTCTTTACGTTAGCCTTGGGTACACCCGGGAGAACGCGGATGAAGTCGAGTACAACCTCTGCGCTAGAGTGGGTGATGATAGCCAAGTTAGAATAGATGCCTTCAGCTACTTCGGGAGTAAGCTCAATCTTCAACTGTCCGTCGTTTTCTTGATTTTCCATGGGAGTGATGTATTTTAATTATTAGAAATATGAATTCAATGAGTGTGCCTTGTATTTTAGGCATGGCAAAAGTAGACGAACGGATTGGAATGGCCAAAAAACTTGTTCGTTATTTCGGCTTTTTGAATGGATATGGCGAATAAATGCGATGAGTTGTTGAGGGCTGAGGCTTTATCTGTACATTTGTCGCACGTGTATAATACAGAGTCTTCTTGGGAATACAGGTGAAGCTTTGCTTGAGTACCCGAAGAAACTGCTTGTTTCGGACTTTAATCACTCTAATTCATAGATACAATGAAAAAGACTTTTACTCTTTTGGCACTGGGCGTGATGACGCTGGGTGCGCAGGCTCAAAAGACCGTTCAAGGTGCAGGTTTTTGGGACAACTGGTCCATTGGCTTGGTTGGCGGTGGCGTGGTGCCTTTAACTCACTCGGACTATATTAAGGATGTGCGCGGCGTGTATGGCCTGGACGTAACGAAGCAAATTACGCCGATTTATGGTCTCGGGGTGCAGCTTACGGGTGCGCATAATGTAACGGGAAGTAGCAGTGTGTACGATGTGACGAATGTCAGCCTGCTTGGTAAGTTTAATCTGTCGAACGCTTTCTGTGGCTATAACGGTAAGCCTCGTGTCTTTGAAGTCGAAGCTGTTGCTGCTGCGGGTTGGGGACATAGCTATTACCCGGCTTCGGAAGGAGCTGATGCGGACTTTATGACCTCCAAATTTGGGTTGAATCTTAATTTCAACCTGGGCGAACAGAAGGCTTGGACGCTTTCACTCATGCCGGCTATTGCGTATAATCTGAGTACGCCTGAGCACAATTCTAACCCTTCTTATAATATCAACCAGAGTGCGTTCGAACTCATGGCGGGTGTAACTTATCACTTCAAGAACAAGAATAACGGCCGTCACTACATGACCTTCCAAAAGGCTTACGATCAGGCTGAGGTTGACGGACTGAATGCAAAAGTCAACGATTTGCGTGCACAGGTGAACGATAAGGAGGCTGAGGTGGCAAAGTTGAATGACAACGTGAAGGCTTTGCAACAGGAAGTTAACGAACTGCGTAACCGTGGTCCGGTTGTTCAGACTCAAACGATTACGAAGAATACAAATTCTCTGGAACAGACGGTAACTTTCCGTCAGGGTAAGAGTATTGTAGATGCTTCCCAGCTTCCCAATGTGGAGCGTGTCGCTACCTTCCTTCGCAATCATGCAAAGGCTACGGTTAGCATTAAGGGATATGCTTCGCCTGAAGGCAGTGCAGAAGTGAATGCGCGTATAGCCTTGGCTCGTGCTGAAGCCGTGAAGAAGATTTTGGTCAATAAATACAAGATTGCTGCTGAGCGCATCACGGCCGAAGGTCAGGGAGTTGGCAATATGTTTAGCGAACCCGACTGGAACCGTGTAAGCATCTGTACGATTGAAGAAGCTGATTAAGCTTATCAATCCCAACCATACATAGGCTGGTGATTTCCTTGAACCCAATCAAGGAAGTCACCTTCTTTTTATTTGTAATATGAACACTGATTTTCCGATGATACGTTGCTACCATCCTACTGATGCTTCCGTGGTTTCTCAACTGTGGCTTGAAGGAAATTTGCAAGCCCATTTCTTTGTATCTCCCACTCATTGGCATACTTATTTGCCGTTGCTTCCTGAGGCTTTAGCCCAGGCAGAGGTGTATGTGTATGATGAAGGTGGAGTCAAGGGCTTTATTGGGGTATGTGATACTTATATTGCGGGACTTTTTGTTGCAGCCGATTCCCGTTCTAAGGGTATCGGCAAACTGCTGTTGGATTATCTCAAGGATAGTCATTCCGTTCTGGACTTATCAGTCTATGTACGCAATTCGTCTGCCCTTCGTTTTTATCAGCGTGAAGGCTTTGCTAAACTTCGCAGCCAGATAGAGGAAGAAACGGGTGAAGAGGAATGGGTCATGCGCTGGGAGTCGCAACAGGTCGTTTGTCAAGTTGATAAGTGGTAGATTTCAAAGCATATGCACGAGTCAAATGCTTCGAAAGAATGGTTTTCGAACAGAATAAAGTGCTAAAAGTTGGGATTGGCTGGAAGTGTGTACAATTGCTGTATGTCGCTACTCATTGCAGAAGTTACCTTACTATACCGTTACTTCTTGTCTGCCTTCTTTGTTTGTTAGTGTTTAGAAGTTGATTTAATACAAAAATTAATGGGAACCCGTCACTACGGAGTTCCCATTAACCAACACAAAAACTAAACTAGACTTAACTAAACTATTTTGAGCGTTATCTCACGACAACTTTTATGTCTGCAAAAATAGAAGATTGTAATATACAGAGCAAGTATTTGCCCTGTTTTGTTTGCAAAATCTTCGATTTTAACAAAATCGTGTGTTGTACAGCAGGTAATTATCTAAGATAACCATAGCAGCCATGGCTTCAACGATGGGAACAGCGCGTGGAAGTACGCAGGCATCGTGTCGTCCTCTTGCCTTGAGCGTAACGGCTTCACCCTGGAGATTGACCGTGTCTTGTTCACGGAGTAGGGTAGCCACAGGTTTGAAAGCTACGCGGAAGTAAATGTCTTGTCCGTTGCTGAGTCCGCCTTGAATGCCTCCGCTGTGGTTGGTACGGGTGGTGATGCCCCCTTTGCCATCGGGAACGAACACATCGTTTTGTTCGCTACCGCGCGCTGTGACTCCTGCGAACCCCTCTCCGTATTCGAAGCCTTTGACCGCGTTGATGCCGAGCATAGCTGCGCCCAGTTGGGCATGCAGTTTATCGAATACGGGTTCGCCCAATCCAACAGGGCAACCCTGAATGACACAGGTAATCACTCCGCCTATGGTGTCACCTTCCGCTTTGACTTGCTTGATGAGTTCTCCCATGGCCTCGGCCATTTCTGAATCCGGACAGCGCACCGGGTTACGTTCGATTTCGGTAAAATCGTATGCAGTATAAGCTTTGTCGAGTGCAAGAGGGCCTACTTGTGATGTGTAAGCCGTGATGTTGATTCCCTTTTGGCGCAGTACCATTTTGGCGAAGGCACCTCCTACGACGCGTGCAATGGTTTCGCGTGCTGAAGTGCGTCCACCTCCCCGATGATCTCGGATGCCGTATTTGGACTGGTAGGTAAAGTCTGCGTGTGAGGGACGGAAAACCTCGCGCAAATTGTCGTAGTCATTGGAGTGTTGATTTTCGTTGCGCACCAGGAAGCCGATGGGACATCCCGTAGTTTTGCCTTCGAAGATACCGGAAAGCAGTTCCACGTGGTCCGCTTCTTTGCGTGGGGTAGTCAGTGCACTTTGTCCCGGTCGGCGGCGGTTGAGTTCTGCCTGGAGAAAATCCAAGTCCACTTCGATACCCGCCGGCATTCCGTCGATGACGCCTCCCACACCGGGACCGTGGCTTTCGCCGAATGTGGTTAGCCGAAAGATGTTGCCAAATGTATTCATCGTGTATATAGAAAGGGCGTTGGACAGATTCTCTTTCCTTGCTCCTTCCTAATAAGTAGTCAGCTGTTTATTAGGAAGGGAAGGCGAGTCTTTCCAACGCCCGAGTGGATAAATCAGAGTTCGGAATTAGTCGTGGCAGTGTCCGCCTCCACAGCATTCGCCGTGTCCGTGGCCTTCACCATGTCCTTTGCCTTTGCCACAGCATTCACCGTCACCATGATGGTGGCCGTGACCTTCACCACAGCATTCACCTTCTCCGTGACCATGTCCGTGGCCACCGCAGCAACCGCCTTCTTCGTGACCACCGCAGTCATCGCAGCCACAGCCGCAACCTTCACCGCTCATCATGTTGATGAGACCCTGAATTTCTTCGTTGGTAGCTTCGCGCATGGTGACAACCTGACCCTTGAAGTGCAAGTTCTTACCTGCGAGGGGGTGGTTCAGGTCGATAACGACCGTATTGTCTTTTACTTCGAGTACAATACCCTGGAAACGGTTGCCATCCGCATTGACGAGGGGCAATACCGCACCGGGATAGACCATTTCCTTATCGAAGTGACCATTGACGCTAAATACTTGCTTGTCAAGTTCGAGTACGTGCTCTTCTTCGTAAGGACCATAAGCCTCCTCAACGTTGAGCACGAAGTCAAAGTTGTCCCCTTCCTTGAGTGCGGCGATTTGTGCCTCGAAAGAGTCGAGTGCCACGCCCATGCCCGTGATAAATTGGAAGGGATGTTCAACGGGAGCTTTTTCTACAAGCTCGTGAATGCCCTTTTCGTTGTCTGTAAAGAGTTCGTATGCCACAGTGACATACATGTGGGGAGTCTGTTCCATTGTTGTATAGATTATAATGTATGATTGATTCGTTGGGGATGTCTTGAAAGAGCTTAAGCTAATTCCAAGTTTAATTTCTCTTTGAGTGTAGCCAGTGCTGTACATTCCTCCAGCATTTCCTTAAACTGCTCGGTGCGGCTAAAGGCTCTGGTTACGTTGTTGGCTGTGATGTGGAACTTGAGAGTAATGGCATCGTTGCGCAGGTTGGTTCGCAGATAGTTCATGAGCGGAATCTGGAGCTCATGCATGTACTGTTCTACCATTTCGTTTTCAACCTCAACCTCGATCAACCAGTTCTCACTGATTTGAGGTTTCATACTCTTCATTCGACCTGCCATGGCAGTTTGTTCCTTCGGTAGATTCTGGGCAAAACTGTACCAGTAATAGGTCAGTTGGTCGACTGTAAAGGGGTATTCAAGTCTGGAACTGATGGGGGAAGAGCCGTGAGGAGGATTGGTTGTTTGTGTTACAGATTGAACTGTATTTGTGCCTGGCTGTGCGTGGTTGTGATATTGCGTTCGCAAGGCACTGATAGACAGCGTTCGGGCACCTCGGCTTGGCGTGTGTCCTGTCGCCGTATTGCCCAATTGTTGCATGAGTGATGCAGAAGCCTGTGCAGCACGTGATTGTTCCGATACTTGCGATGGAGTCGTATCAACTTGTTGGGCAGTTGCCGGTCGATATGCAACGCGTGGCTCCCGTGAAGGTTGGGGTGCTTGTACGGCTGGTTGAGGAATTGAAGCCGTCTGGAAGATGGGTTTAAGTCGTCGCGTAGGGCGACGCCCACAGCCCGCATCTTCATCTCCCGTTGCCACTTGTGCGACCTGTATCAAGGTGATTTCTACCAATAGGCGTTTGTTGCGTGCAGTGCGGTAGTTGATGTCACAATCATTACAGAGCTTCAGCACGCGGTAGAGCAACTTCGGTTCGCAGCGCAATGCCTGCTCGTGGTAGCGTTGTCGAACTTTCTCGCTAACATCCAATAAAGGCAGCGTAGCTTCTTCACGACTCATCAGCAGATTGCGGAAGTGGGATGCCAAGCCTCCGATGAAATAGTTTGCTTCAAAACCTTTGGACAAGATGTGGTTGAGGCGAAGCATCGTCTGAGGAATATCGCCTCTGAGTAGTAAGTCGGTTGTGGCAAAGTACTCATCGTAATCTAACACGTTTAAGTCTTCGATTACCTTCTCGTAAGTAATGTTTCCTTCGCAGTAGCTTGCCACCTGGTCGAAGATGGAGAGTGCATCGCGCATACCGCCGTCGGCTTTTTCGGCAATGACGTGCAGTGCTTCCGCTTCATAGGTGATGCCTTCCTGTTTGGCCACATATTCCAAGTGTTGCATCATGTCGTTGACCGTCATGCGTGAGAAGTCATAGATTTGACAACGGCTTAGAATGGTTGGCAAGATTTTGTGCTTCTCGGTTGTGGCGAGAATAAAGATTGCATGAGCAGGGGGTTCCTCCAATGTCTTTAGGAAGGCATTGAAAGCTGCTGGTGAGAGCATGTGTACCTCGTCAATGATAAAGACCTTGTATTTTCCCAGCTGAGGCGGAACCTGAACCTGTTCTATGAGTTCGCGGATGTCATCGACCGAATTGTTTGAAGCGGCATCTAGTTCGTAGACGTTGTATGAACGTTGCTCGTTGAATGCCTGACAACTTTCACAGTGGTCACAAGCTTCACCGTTCTCCTGGGGAGCCAGGCAGTTGATCGTCTTAGCGAAGATGCGGGCACACGTTGTTTTACCCACACCGCGCGGACCGCAGAACAGGTAAGCATGCGCCAATTTCTTCTGCTCAATGGCATTCTTGAGTGTCGTCGTCAACGTGTGCTGACCGACCACACTGTCGAATGTAGCAGGACGGTATTTTCTAGCTGATACAATGTATTTGTCCATGTTTATGAGGCGAAAGGAGAAACCTTCCGTAAGGTTTCTCGGTTTGTTTCCTATTTCGGAGGAAAGGGTAGGGCAAAGATACGATTTTCTCCTTATAGCTTTGTCTGTCAGGTGTGAAGAAGGCTGGCTTGCTGTTTAAGCAGGCATTTGCTCCTTAGCCTGTTTGATGATGGACTGAGCTACGGTAAATCCTGTTGTCCAGGCTGCTTGCAGGTTAAATCCACCCGTCACAGCATCAAGGTCGAGTACTTCGCCTGCAAAGTATAGGCAGGGATGTTTCTTACACTCCAAGGTGGCGGCATTGACATTGGTCAAAGCTACTCCTCCACAGGTTACAAACTCTTCCTTGAATTGGTTTTTGCCTTCTACTTGATAGGTGTTGTTCGTTAAGCAGGCACATAGTCGGTTGTATCCCTTCTTACCCAACTCATGCCAGCGCATTTCGGGATTTAGTCCGCATTGGCGAAGCAATTCGGCCCACAGTCTGCTATTCAGTACAGTGGGATAGGCATGCACCAATTGTTTTTGCGGATTCTTTGCAGCGAGTGATTCCAGCAAGGTTCTGGTTTCATGCTCGTTGGCACTGCCCAACCAATTGATGGCAACAGGAACATGGTAGTTCAGGTCATGAAGATGGCGGGCTGCAAACGAAGAGAGTTTCAGAATGGCTGGACCGCTTAATCCCCAATGGGTGATGAGCAATGGCCCTTCCGCGCGTAACTTCGTTCCAGGTATACTGGCTCCCACTTGTTCAACCACCGTACCTGTTAGTTCGGTGAGGGGATGTTGAGGCAGGCATAAACTAAAGAGGGAAGGAACGGGCGGTATGATGTCTAACTGGAGCGATTTCAGACTTTGAAAACCTTCTGCCCGAGGATGTCCGCCGCTGGTGACCACCACGACATCAGCTTCTGCCTCTTTCCATCGGCGGTCCGTAAATGTCAACTTATAACGGCGATTATTCCCAGACTTTTCATCCGTTGCTGTAGTTGGTCGTTCGTCCGTTTCAACCTTCACTTCAGCGACGCGGTGTTCCGTCAGTAATTGAACCCCGTAGCGATTCATTTCGCGAAGCAAGGTATCTACAATTTCCATCGCATTTTGCGAACGGGGAAATACGCATTGATCTGATTGTGTTACCAACTGCACACCATGTGATTCGAACCATGTATAGGTATCCCGAAAATCAAACCCATGAAAGAGTCGTTTCATCAGCCGTGCACCTCTCGGATAGACTTGCTCTAAGCTTTTTACTTCCTGAAAGGAGTTGGTCAGGTTGCATCGGCCTCCGCCCGTGATTGCCACCTTTGCCAGCGGTCGTTTCAGACTCTCGTAGACAGTCACTTCCGCCTGTGGCAGACACCGTTTGATTTCAATGGAGGCAAAGCAGCCGGCGGCTCCCGCTCCGATAATGGCAATGCGCATAAATGTGTGGAGTGTTAGTTGGTTGATAAGGTCGGCGAAGATACAAGAAAATCTGCAGCTTTCCGTACTTCGTTACGTCCTAACTGAGCCAGAGAAACGGCGACCGCTTGTCATTCGTGTTGGGCTTTGCTTGGATAGCTAACCATAAAAAAGGATGCACCCCAGTGTGGAGTGCATCCTTCATTAGTTTATGAATGGGAAAGGAAGGAACTTAAATAGCCCTGCCTCGTCCAATTAGATAGACCAGTCTTCCTTCGTCTTGCGTACATACGAAGCGTAACGACGTTGTGCGGCGAGCTTCGTTGCGGCATAGAGCTCGTTGGCAACCTCTTCTCCAAGTGCCTTCTTCAGTGAGAGGAAGCGAACTTCGTGATCGAGGTAATCCTGGAAGAGATCCCAATCGGGTTCCTTAGAGTCGAGCGTGAACGGATTCTTGCCTTCAGCTTCGAGGGCGGGGTTGTAACGCCACAGGTGCCAGTAACCGCAGGCAACGGCGCGAGCCTCTTCAGCTTGTGAGCGACCCATACCACCCTTAATCTTCAAACCGTGGTTGATACAGGGAGCGTAAGCGATGATGAGTGAAGGTCCGTGGTAAGCTTCAGCTTCCTTGATAGCCTTCAAGCACTGAGCCTGATCAGCACCCATAGCCACCTGAGCTACATATACGTAGCCGTAAGTAGCCTGCATCATACCGAGGTCCTTCTTGGTAATGCGCTTACCTGCAGCGGCAAACTGTGCGATGGCTGCAATCGGTGTAGCCTTTGAAGCCTGACCACCCGTGTTAGAGTAAACTTCGGTATCGAGTACGAGGATGTTAACATCTTCGCCGCTAGCCAAAACGTGGTCCAAACCGCCGTAACCGATGTCGTAAGAAGCACCGTCACCACCGATAATCCACTGGCTACGCTTCGTGAGGAAGTGGCTCAGTTCGTCGAGCTGCTTGCATACAGGGCAGTTGTTGGCAACGCCTTCCTTAATCATCGGCTCAAGTTTGAGGGCGGCAGCACGGCTTGCGTCTGCATCATCCTTGCCAGCAATCCATTCTTGAGCGGCCTCCTTGAAGGCTGCGGGAACGTGTTCGTCAGCAATAGAAGCTTCGAGCAGGCTCTGAATGCGCTTGCGCATCTTTGTATTAGCCATTACCATACCCAAACCAAACTCACAGAAGTCTTCGAAGAGTGAGTTAGCCCAAGCGGGACCTTGCCCCTTCTCGTTGGTCGTATAAGGAGTAGAAGGAATAGAACCAGAGTAGATAGAAGAGCAACCTGTTGCATTGGCAATCATCTGACGGTCACCGAACAACTGGCTGACGAGCTTCACGTACGGAGTTTCACCACAACCAGAGCAAGCACCTGAGAACTCGAAGAGCGGCGTAGCAAACTGAGAGTTCTTCGGATTCAGCTTCACGTCAACGAGGTGCTGCTTGGAAGTAACGTTCTTCGTGCAGTAATCCCAGTTGTCGCTTTCGCCCATTTGGCTTTCGAGGGGTACCATCTGAAGAGCCTTGTTGCCCTTCATGCCCGGACATACGTCTACACAGTTACCACAACCCAAGCAGTCGAGTACGTCAACCTGCTGAACGAAGTGCATACCCTTCATCGCAGCGGGAGCCTTCATGTCGATTGATTCACCCTTGAAGCCACCCAATTCCTCGTCAGTCAGAACGAACGGACGAATGGCAGCGTGAGGACAAACGAAGGCACACTTGTTACACTGAATACAGTTTTCCTTGTTCCATACGGGGACGAAGGCAGCTACACCGCGCTTTTCGTAAGCGGCAGTACCTTGTTGCCAAGTACCGTCTTCAGAAACCTTGTAAGCACTAACAGGGAGCAAGTCACCATTCTGTGCATTGATGGGACGTACGAGGTCAGAGATGTAAGCGGGCTCATCGCGAACAACCTTCTCATCCTCGGGAAGCTCAGCCCATGCGGGATCTACAGCGAGCTTCTGGTATTCACCACCACGGTCAACGGCCTGGTAGTTCTTATCAACTACGTCCTGACCCTTCTTGCCGTAAGACTTCACGATGAACTTCTTCATCTGCTCTACAGCGAGGTCAACGGGGATAACTTCCGTGATGCGGAAGAAGGCTGACTGGAGAATCGTGTTCGTACGGTTGCCGAGACCGATTTCCTGTGCAATCTTTGTAGCGTTGATGTAGTAAACCGTGATATTGTGCTTAGCGAAGTAACGCTTTGCGTTATTCGGCAGATTCTTAGCGAGTTCTTCACCTTCCCAAATGGTGTTGAGCAGGAAGGTACCATTATCGCGCAGACCACGGAGCACATCATACATGTGAAGGTATGCTTGAACGTGGCAAGCTACGAAATTAGGCGTCTTAATCTGGTAAGTCGAGCGAATCGGCGTGTCACCAAAGCGGAGGTGAGAGCAGGTGAAACCGCCTGACTTCTTAGAGTCGTATGAGAAATAAGCTTGGCAGTACTTGTCCGTGTTGTCACCGATAATCTTGACAGAGTTCTTGTTGGCACCAACCGTACCGTCTGCACCGAGACCATAGAACTTAGCTTCGAAGATACCTTCGCCACCAAGTGCCTTTTCTTCTTCAAGGGGAAGTGAAGTAAAGGTAACATCGTCTACGATACCGAGTGTGAAGTGATTCTTCGGTTCGGGCAATGCGAGGTTGTCGTAAACGGAGATAATCATGGTCGGCGTTGTGTCGGCTGAGCCCAAACCATAACGGCCGCCTACGATGAGAGGACGGTTCTCTTCGTTGTAGAAAGCATCCTTCACGTCGAGGTAGAGCGGTTCGCCGCTTGCACCGGGTTCCTTCGTACGGTCGAGTACAGCAATGCGCTTGCAAGTCTTGGGAACAGCTGCGAGCAAATGCTTCACAGAGAACGGACGATAGAGGTGAACACTTACCATACCTACCTTCTCGCCCTTAGCGTTGAGGTAGTCGATAGCTTCACGAGCAGCTTCGGTTACTGAACCCATGCAGATGATAACGCGTTCAGCATCGTCAGCACCGTAGTAGCTGAAGAGTTTGTATTCACGACCAGTAATCTTAGAGATTTCAGCCATGTACTTCTCAACAACAGCGGGAACAGCATCGTAGTAAGCGTTAGAAACCTCACGGTGTGCGAAGAAGGTTTCGGGGTTTTCAGCCATACCGCGAGCTACGGGATGCTCGGGAGTAAGAGCACGGCTACGGAATTCGCTTACCTTATCCATCGGCACGAGGGGACGGATAGCTTCTTGATCCATCACTTCAATCTTCTGGTACTCGTGAGAAGTACGGAAACCATCGAAGAAGTTGATGAAGGGTACGCGTGTTTCAAGCGTAGCGAGGTGAGCAACAGCAGAAAGATCCATTACTTCCTGTACGGAACCTTCGCAGAGCATGGCAAAGCCCGTCTGACGGCAAGCCATTACGTCCTGGTGATCGCCAAAGATACAGAGAGAGTGGCTGGCGAGTGTACGAGCAGACACGTGGAATACACAGGGAAGTAATTCACCTGCAATCTTGTACATATTGGGAATCATCAGGAGCAAGCCCTGAGAAGCAGTGAAAGTCGTGGTGAGAGCACCTGCTTGAAGTGAACCGTGAACGGCACCAGCGGCACCGCCTTCACTTTGCATTTCCTGCACCTTAACCGTATCGCCGAAAAGGTTGATACGTCCTTGGGCAGACCATTCGTCCACGTGCTCAGCCATCGGTGAGGACGGGGTGATGGGGTAAATGGCAGCAACTTCAGAGAACATATACGCAATATGCGCAGCTGCCTGGTTGCCGTCACAAGTAATAAATTTCTTGTTTGCCATAATTGTAGTTTGAATAGATATGAGTTGTTATGTTTTGATTCGAGTTTGTGCTACTTGTTCCCAATTGAGTAATGAAGCGTTCTTACTTGAAGAGGAATCGGATTGGTTATCCATTTCACTTTATGTGTCCGCCTATTTTTGCTAATGGGTCTGGAGATAGACAATGCCTTCAATAATTCCGGTGCGCAACGTTCCTGTAAGGGAGATGTTGCGCACCGTATGCGGGTTAGTACAGGAAACCGAAGAGCCAAAGTGGTATTTCGTTTTCCCGTCCAACGTCTGTATTATATTTTACGTAGATGGTATCTGTAGCTGTGCGTACACGACGTGACTTGTCGCACACGCAGATATTGGTTGTGTTGTTAATTCGGAATATACTGTTACGATGTCCCTTGTTTACCGTGTGATGACGCCAGAGGCAGTTTACGAAAAAGGTTTCCATGATGTTTTGTTCCGTCATGTTGTTTTCGTAAATAGCATACATCAAGTTGGCATCGTGCAGGTAGATGGCTGCTGGCTTTTTGGGGAAGTTTTCACCTTCGCGGTGTACCATATTGATGAGTCGGGTCTCTTCCAGGTACTTGAGGTAGTTCATGACCGTGGCACGCGACGTACCAATCTCCTGTGCCAACTTGCTGACATTAGGTGACGAGGGGTCACCGATGGCGAGCAGGTAGAGGAGTTTCTTAATACGTGAAAGGTATTTCAGTTCAATTTGCTTGTTAAGCAACAGGTCGACCTCAATCATGTTGTTCATAGCCTTCAACAAGGCCTCGGTGAAGTTATGATTTTCGAGGAAGAAGGGGTAGTAACCATGTTGCAAGTATTCTTCGAAATACTGCCAAGGTTGCACACGAGGAAGAATGGAGCGCAGGATGTGCTCGTGTCCAGTGAGCAATTGGTCAAGTGTATAAGCATCGAAGTGTGAGTTCGTTCGCAGGTTGATGTATTCACGGAAGGAGAATCCGTGAAGCACATATACTCTGCTGATTGCAGCCAATTCATCATCTGCGTCGCCTGCTTCCGCGTTTACCGAGGTTGTACTATAGACTATTCGCAGGTACGGATATTTGTGGAAACATTCTACGAGTTGCTCTCTCCACCCAGGCAATTTGAATGCTTGGTCGATAAGCAACACTTGACCTCCTGCTTCAACAAATTTGCCAGCAAAGTCTATAATGCCGTGCGCTTGAAAGTAAAAACTATTGAGGTCAATGTATAGGCATTGGCGGAGACGAACGTCAAAGTTCTCCTTAGCATACTGCAAGAGGAAGGAAGTACGTCCAACGCCGCGAGGGCCTCTGATACCAATCATGCGGTAACTCCAGTCGATAGTGTCCATCAACGAACGACGCACCGGGACCTCGAAGTGCTCCAGCATGTAGGCATGCGAAATAAAAAACGTCTCCAATAACATAGGACTTGAGATTATAGTTAGTACAAACCTAAGGGTAGGCCGGCATGCGAGGTGAACTGGATGAAATGTGCCGCCAATATGAGGTTCGTTAGGGGCAAAGGTACAAAGTTGTGCTAAACTTGCAAAGCAAGCGTGGCATTTTTTTGAGCAGTGAAAAATGGCGCTAAGAAAGCAGTCTGTACACGATTGATTTTTGATGCGGTTGTGTAATTTTGCGGCGAAAAGTAAGTATAATGATTAAATGACTAACATTATGAAGAAAATTCGAGCTGCCATCGTGGGTTATGGCAATATTGGACACTATTCGCTGCAAGCTTTGGAAGCAGCACCCGACTTTGAAATCGCCGGTGTAGTACGTCGTAATGGCGCAGCCGATTGTCCGGAAGAGTTGGCTAAATATCCTGTCGTGAAGCACATTAGTGAATTGGAAGCGGTGGACGTGGCGATTCTTTCGACCCCGACTCGTAGTGTTGAGGCTTATGCGAAGGAGATTCTCCAGTTGGGCATTCATACGGTAGACAGTTTCGATATTCATACGGGTATTGTAGACCTTCGCCGTTCGCTTGATGCCGTAGCGCGTGAACACGGAACGGTCAGCATCATTTCTGCGGGTTGGGATCCAGGTTCTGACTCCATAGTACGTACCCTTTTAGAGGCTATCGCCCCGAAGGGCATTACTTATACCAATTTTGGTCCTGGTATGTCGATGGGACACACTGTGGCTGTGAAGGCTATTGAAGGTGTAAAGAAGGCACTCTCCATGACCATCCCGACAGGTACAGGTATTCATCGTCGTATGGTGTATATCGAATTGGAAGAGGGTTACGCTTACGAGCAGGTGGCTGCGGCTATCAAGGCTGATCCTTATTTTGTGAATGACGAAACCCACGTGCGTGTGGTTCCTTCAGTAGACGATGTGATTGATATGGGACATGGTGTTAATCTTACGCGTAAGGGAGTCAGTGGTAAAACCCAAAATCAGCTTTTTGAATTTAATATGCGTATCAATAATCCAGCCCTGACTGCTCAGGTATTGGTTTGTGCCGCTCGTGCTACGATGCGTCAGCAACCGGGTTGCTACACGATGATTGAGGTGCCTGTCATTGACTTGTTGCCAGGTGATCGTGAAGAGCATATTCGTCACTTGGTATAGTCCGATTGTGTGCCTCACGTGCACGCTTATATATAATATATAATAAGGTAGGTTTGCCCACCGCTTTGTATTTCACTCTCGAAAGAGTTGTTTATACAAAGTGGTGGGCAAACTTTTTGTTCCCGATAATGGCAAACTCCTTTCTTCAACCTTGGCTAATGCCTCTACGATGGTTTATAAGTTTATTTGCCTCCTCTGATGTTATCGGGTGAAACAAGTTTTGCGATGTTTTATACTGATGCATTCGGATAAAAAAGAAGGTGCGTTGCGAAAATCTCGCAACGCACCTTGAGAATGGATTTATATTTGCCCGAAGGCAACCAATAAATAGTGGAGTGCAAGTTTACATCATGACCTTGCGACCATCACTAGTGATGTAGATGCCGTGTGTCGGACGGAGTACGCGGCGACCTTGCAGGTCGTAGTAACGAACTTCGCGTTCAGCAGGAACGACTTCTGTGCCTTCAATAGCAGTTTGAACATCGAGTTTTTCGAATATCCAAATAGATGCTCCCCAGTTCTTCGGCTTAAGAATGATGTTTTCTTTCCAAGAGTTGGGGTTTGTGTACCAGCTGTAAGTATCCGTAGCGTCAATGATGGCAATGCCCTTATTGCCTTCGTCGGTAGTGATTTCTTCAAGTTTCCACTTGTAGGAAGCACCCGTCAAGACGTTGACACTTTCTTTGCTCTCATTGACAAGTGCTTGCTTGCCGTTGCTCTTGTTGGTAATGTTGACTGTGCCGTCCGCATTTTTCTTGAAGCTCCAGTAGAACTTTTCGTCACCCGTAGTCAGTTTACGAGGGGCAATGCTTCCGTTGGTACTGATGGTAGCGCAGTATTCTTTGAAGTGTGCGTTGCGGATGACGTAGTAGTATGCTTCGGAAATGCCGTCAGTAACTGAGGTACGCGGCATTGCTAGGAACTGATTGTAGAGGTCGAGATACTTTATGTAGACCTCTTCTGTAATGTTACCTTGCTTCAGAGCAGCTGAGGCAGGTGTCAAAACCTGGTTAGCGAGGAAGTCAAGAGCTTCCTGAGTGGGTTGACCGTATTCGCCAGGAGCGGCTGTTGTTATTACCTTTTGTCCCTTCTTTACGAGACCCTCAAGTTGGGACGTAAAGTCTGTAACTTCGCGAATGTACCACGTGCCAGCTTTGCAGAGTGCATCGTCAGCATTGGTCTTGATATAACCTGTGAAATCAGCAAAGAAGCGTACAGGGGCGGAAGCGTAGTTGTTGGTAGCTGAGATGACTACTGCACCAGGTACATAGTTATACTTGCCAGAAGGTTTGGTAGCTTGGTCTATGCGGAGTGTGGTACCCGTTTGACCGAGTTGTACAAATCCACCGTTGTTCGTAGGCATTGTTACTTGGAGCTTTGTGCTTACATTGACAAGCTTGTAACCACCTTCCGTCTTGACAAACTGCCAGAGTTCTTCGGGCTCGGTCTGCGGTGTGTAGTGGAAGCGAAGTTTGCTATCAGCTGCATAAACCGTTGAGCCGATGTACTTAGCCTTGTAGTAAGAAGAAGCAGATACGAGCTGATAGGTTTTGCCAGCTTCGGGCTGTACGATGGGAGCCTTCTTGTATGCGGCAATTGCCTTGTTGATTTGCTCAGCTTGAGCGGCATCTTCCGTAATTTTTTCTCCTTCGTTTACAGCCGTTTCGAGTTGTTTGTAAGCTTCAGCTGAAGGATAACCTATGCCGCCCGGAATTGAAGCGGCAAGGAGGGCTTTGGCTTCTTCGATAGCAAGTTGGCCAGCAGTCTTTTCTTCGGGAAGAATGTAATGCTTAGCATAGTTGAATTCAAGCAACTCGAGAATTTCGTCGTGGCTTTGCAAACGCTTGTAGAAGCTTGTCCAATCTTTTGATTCTGCAGGTAACCAACCCGTTTCGCTTACAGCTAAGAGACGGGGGAAAAGTTGGTATTCGAGTTGCTCGTTGTTGGAGCAAGTCTCGGTCCACATATTGGCCTGTACGCCTAAACAGTAGTTTTCGCGACCCTTCAAGGCACCCACAGGATTAATGTTGTATGCATCTTCTACTGTATTGACATGACCGGGACCCCAACCACCTTGGTATCCTTCATTGATATCAGCCTGGTTTTCGGGAATCTGCATCCAGTCAATGTAAAGGTCTTGGTAGGGGACCACAATGCTCTTGAAGCCCTTGTCGGCTGCCTGTGCACTGTGACCGATGCTGTTCCAAGCCATAATGATGGGCTTTACCTTGTTGTCCGCTTTCCAGTGTTTCAGCAATTCATCCCATACGACGATATCTTTGCCAAATTCTTTCTTCAAATAGAGTCCCAATTCTTCAACTAGCCAAGACTGGAGTTCTTCAACTCCCTTCAATCCTTCGTCCTTGACGCGCTTGAGGCAGTCTGCATTGGTCGCCCATTGCTCAGTGGGGCATTCGTCACCACCAATGTGAATCTGCGGATAGGGGAATACTTCAGCAACATGGCGAAGCACACACTTGAGGAAGTCAACGGTTTCGTCGCGACCTATGTTGAGTACATCGTGTGAGATGCCACCGTCGATACGCACTTCGTATTTACGTGTAGAGTCGCACGAGAACTGCGGGTAGGAAGCTACAGCTGCCACCATGTGACCCGGAAGGTCGATTTCAGGAATAATTTCAATATGGCGTGCCTTGGCATAGGCAACGATTTCACGTAAATCGTCTAGGCTATACCACATGCCGCGTCCGTATTCAGTATCGTCGAAGAACTTGTTGGGGCCGTCGAAGCAAGCGAATGAGCCCTTACGGATGCTACCCACTTCGGTGAGAAGGGGGTATTCGGGAATTTCAATACGCCAGCCCTGGTCATCGGTCAAGTGCCAGTGGAAGCGGTTCATTTTATAGGAAGCCATGATGTCGAGGATGCGCTTCACTTCGCGCTTGTCAAAGAAGTGACGGGCAATGTCGAGCATAAATCCGCGGTGGCCCAGTTGAGGCTGATCTTTGATTTCAAGGCAAGGTAATACCCACTTTGCTTCCTTTACTAATTGCTTTCCATAGATCGCGTTCGGTAAAAGTTGCTTCAGCGTCTGGAGGGCATAGAAGAAACCGGTGCTGTCGGCGGCAGTAATTTTCACTCCTTCGCCTTCCTTGATGGTCAGGGTGTAGGCTTCATGTGCGAGCTTTTCATCTTGAGCCAAGGTGATAGCGGCCTGGGTGGCAGATTGATTCGTGTAAGTCAGCTCATGCCCCATCGTAGCCTTAAGTTGTGCAGCAAACTCTTTGCCATAGCGAAGGGTGATGTCATCGCATGCAATGAAATGAGTTAAGGAGTTGACAGAGACTTCACCTTTACCTTCCTTCAACATTTTGGGGTAGGGGATGAGTGCATATTTCGGCAACTTACTTTCCCATTCTTCAAGTGAAACAAATTGAAAAGCATTGCCTGCATCACTGGCATTATCCCACAGACCAAGGCGTTTGCCTAAACCAGCTCCCTGCCATTGGTTCATGTAAACCTGGGCGTTCGCTTTGGGAGAGAGATTCCAACCCTCGGGATAAGTGGTATTGGTGTTGGCACTCCAAACAAAGCGCGTATTAGATGAAGTGGGAGCCTTGGCAGCGTGAAACATACCCTCTTTTTGGGTGGTCGTAGTGTATAGTTTCATGCCGTTCTTCGAGGTCAAAGTGTAACCTTCGGCTTCGTTTCCTTCGATTTTCCATAATTGTGCGTCGCTTGCCATGGCTGATGCGGTTAATACTTCCGCACCGTCGGCTTTCGCTTCCAGCACGTTGTTTCCATTTAAAAAACGTAGCAAGTACCAGGTGACTTGATCACCAGAGCTGATGGTCGGAGGCGTGGCACCTGTCGCAGAAAGGCAGGTTGCTACGGTGAGAACCATGAGTGAAAGTAATTTTTTAAACATAGTAATTATAAGGATTGAGTTAGGTATATGTCAAAGAAGAAACAGATATATGGGAAGGCTAGTATCTGTGATTCTTGTGGTTAACGGACGGTCTTTCTTCGTCTTTAAGGGCAAAGGTAAATGATTTCCTATAGAATAAAAAATATCTGTTGGGATATTTAACTTACAGACCTCTAAAGCATATAAAAAGCCACTTCGAAAGAGGAAGTGGCTTTTCTATAAGTTGTTGATAATTAGTTGTTCATAGATTATTGCGTCATTGTGCCGTAGTTTTTTGATTCTGTAAGAAGTATAACGGGCTATGCGGCGGCTCTCTTGATAAAAGAGGTGGAGCCGTAGTAGGTTGTCGTATCCTTCTTGGTGAAAAATATCAGTTGGGTAGCTGATGAAAAGAGTATGAGTTGAGGAGTGTAGAGTCGTTTTGTTGAATGCGGGATAGAGAAGATGCAAGGATAGGAGTGAGGGCTTGCTGTTGAGAGATGAGCTCAAACATCGTTCGCTTGAATAGCTTTCAATCGTTGGGACGCCTCAAACATTGTTCGTTTGAATAGCTTTCAATCGTTGGGACACCTCAAACATTGCTTGTTCGAATAGCTTTCAATCGTTGGGACGCCTCAAACATTGTTTGTTCGAATAGCTTTCAATTGTTGAGATGGCTTCAAACATTGCTTGCTCGAATAGCTTTCAATCATTGGGATACCTCAAACATCGCTTGTTCGAATAGCTTTCAATCGTTGGAATAACTCAAACATTGCTTGTTCGATAGGTTCTCAATCGTTGGGATACCACAAACATCGCCTGTACGACAGATTCTCAATTGTTTAGATGACTCAAACATCGTTTGTGCGGCAGGTCCTCAACTATTGAGATAATATATGCGTCCTACAGATTGACTCTTCGCTAGCTTTTGGGGTGCACCTATGTGACGGTGTGTAGAATCAGAAAATGTGGAACAAATACCTAGCTTTATTCGGGTAATGGAGCTGGTTATATAAAAGTCAATACCGACTCGTATGTTTTAGCCTTATGATTGGATCAATTTATCGTAAACGGGAAGGGTTGTGACACCGTGCTTGGCAAAAGTCTCTGCGATAAAGGCTTGCTGTTCGGCATTGATGTTCTTTTCTCCATTTTTCATGCGGTAATAAAGCCCTTTTCCAAAATGGGCAACCAAATCTTGTTTAATGGCTGAAGCGACTGAGGTGTTGACATCGTCGTAGATGTTTGTCATGCCCTGAGCTAAAAGTTCGTGGGGCTTGTTTTCGTTTTGTGTATTCATCTGATGAGGTTTGTAATATGTGAACGCGAAAGTACGAAAAAGTTTTGAGGGTTGTCCGAACGAACCCTTGGTAATTATATTGGGGCTATGTGGCAGAACCTGAAAGTGAAGGTAGGGAAGTGTGCTGACAGTAATTATTGACGAAGGTGTAAGTAGTGCTTTTGCTCATCTGAATATTAAGTGCATAATCGTTTGCTATGAGACAGATAAATATGTATGGAAACGCTATTTTTATATCAGTTTTTTAGAAAAAGGTTGTCGGAATGGGGGAATTCACCTACTTTTGTGAGATATTGATACTTTGAGCGTATTCGGCATATTGCTGGTAGTAAATTATAACGTCGCGGCGTATAAACGTGGTGAGTAATATTGCGAGGCAATGCGTTAAGTTAAGGTGTATGTCACATTGAAGAAACAGCGCGGATACGTGTAACCCATCATTCGTAACGCTATGAAGCAAACCATTTTGTCTTGGGTCAACATCTTTGTAGGATGTACCATTATGGCCGCTGGATTTGTGTTTTTCATAAATCCTTACAACATTGTACCCGGCGGTGTGTACGGAGCTAGTATCGTGCTCCATAATCTGTTCCCCTCTATTCAGGTCGGAACTTTTGGTTATATGTTTGATGTTCCGCTGTTGATTATTTCAGTTTTGGCCTTAGGTTCTAAACTAGGTGGGCGAACTATTGCTGCTGCACTTACCACGCCTTTTATTATGAATGCCATCTCGTGGCTGGTTTACCCTAATGAAGCAGCCTTGCACTCACTGGATCCTGCACAATTATTAGGCGGAACCATGAATCTTTCAGATCACTTGATGCTTAGTACCTTGATGGGTGCAACGGTTATCGGTCTAGGTGAAGGTATAGTGATACGTAACCAGGCGACAACGGGGGGGAGTGATATCGTGGCAATGATTTTGCAGAAGTTTGCGCACATCAAGTTCTCTAATGCTATCCTAATGGTCGACGGTGTTGTTGTTGGTTTTGGCTTGTTGGTGATAGGTTTTGGACTTGGTGCCCCCGATGATGTATCACAAAATTCTTGGCATCTCTCTTTCTATTCGCTTGTTGCAATCTTTGTAACTTCTAGAGTGTTGGCACGTGTGATTAATGGAGCGAAGAATGATAAGCTTCTCTTTGTAATCAGTGATAAGAAGCTCGATGATTTACATCATTATATTTTAGTTGAACTCGATCGCACAGCTACGCGCATTAAAAGCAGCGGACTTTATACGGGTGCTGATAAAGAAATGATTTTTTTGGTTGTGAGCTATAAGGAGGTCGCAGGTATTAAACTGATGATTAAACAGGCAGACCCAAAAGCTTTTGTGGTAGTTACCGATGCCTATGATACTTTTGGGGAAGGTTGGAAACAGCTTCCTGACAAGGGTGAGGTTCATCCCGAATAAGTATTTCTTTTCTGATAGAAAAAGACGCTGTCACTTTAAATCGAACGGTTTTTACAACGTTCGTGCGAAGTGACAGCGTCTTTTTTTATGAAAGTATCAGTATTTCGGGTAGGCTTGTCGTATTAAAGAAATTTCTTGATAAGGAAACTCGGACAAGCACGCAAGTAGATGCCAGCTGAAAAGTTTATTGTATTTTTTTGTGGAGTCCATCCAGATTCTGGTGTAAAGGACTGAGTGGCAAATTGGTTGAGTATATCGGCGTGAATCCCCCAGCTAAATCCTTTGCCCAAGTTTTGCGCATATTCGACATGTGCTGTTAGTGATTGAGGCTTGTCTAAGATTAGTCCCGGTGTGTGGATGCTCATTGCACCAAAGAGTGGATTACCAAATATACTGACAAAGTCCTTGCACCACCAATATCCGAGAGAGGTCTGGAAGCGCCATAATTGTAGCGTTGCTTTGCTATGGAAACCATAGCCTCGGTCAAAGGGGAGTCCGTCGCCTGCCTGTTGTCCGAAATAAACTCCAGAGGTTTCGAGTCGAAGGGAGGAGTGCGGGCAGCGGATACGTAGCGGGGTCTGAACACCAACCCCCGCAGCGGCATTTAACCAAGTCTTGATTGTGCGATCTCCTGCTGCTTGGTTAATTTCCCCTCCTCGGTGTTGAAATACGGCTTGAACTGGAATATACCATTGCCAACTAGCCCCTTTGCGTGAGGGACGAATACGTGTGCTGAGGCCGAAACTGAATGATTCCTGGCCTTTGTCATTCTCAAAGATAAAGCTTTCCCAGTTTACCCAGGCATCCAGGCGGATGGGAGAGCAGTCCCACAGAACTTGTACACCTGTTTCTGGGTCAGCACTGAGATTTAGCTCGTTATTATAAAGTGGTTCGATAAGTCCATGATTAGTTTTACCGTGAAGTGTGCCTAAGAGAATGTTTAGTTGGGGAGTCAGTTGTAGATTGGCGCGAAAGATCGGAACGCAATGAAACCCATCTTGTGTGGCATGTCCTTTCCAATTAGCAAGTTTGCTGTAATTGAAATTGGGGTATTTGTGTGCTCCCCAAAAGTGTAGTGCATGGGCTCCTGCTTCAATTTTTAGATTGCGAAGCGGCTGGTAAGATAGAGTGGGATCCATCCAGATGCCTGGTAAGGTATAGCCTTTAACTAGCTTACTCTTGTATTCGTTGTTACGTAGAAAGGGCATGAAGTCAATGCAGACTCTTAGCTCACCTTTATCCTCTGGAATAATTTGTACAGTTTGTGAAGCGTTATATAGAAGCGAATCCATTTGAGCGTATGCTCTTGAGGAAAGGTTGGGGGTGGTTGTGATGAGAAATGCAATCAGAAGTAATAGGAGGTGTCTCATTGGATTATGTACGTTGTTTTGGCGCGCAAAATTGGGCATTTCTTTGTGAGCGAACGATTTTTGCTAGATGAAACCTGTATTTTGGTTGAAAAACTTCTTTTGAAAGTGTGTTTTTTGTCTGAAGACCGTGTTTTTCTGTTTGGCAGTCGGATAAAAGTTTGTATCTTTGCCGCCCGAAAGGTGTATTATGCGCTTTCGACTCGTATCCAGAATACAACAATACAACATATAACAAATAAAAAATCAACAATGCCTACTATTCAACAATTGGTAAGAAAGGGCAGAAATGTAGCAGCAGACAAGAGTAAGTCTCCTGCTTTGGATTCTTGCCCCCAGCGTCGTGGCGTTTGTGTGCGTGTGTATACTACCACGCCTAAGAAGCCTAACTCAGCAATGCGTAAGGTTGCTCGTGTTCGTTTGACGAACTCTAAGGAAGTTAACTCTTACATTCCGGGTGAAGGTCACAACTTGCAGGAGCACAGCATCGTGTTGGTGCGTGGTGGTCGTGTAAAAGACCTTCCGGGTGTGCGTTATCACATCGTTCGCGGTACGCTGGATACTGCAGGTGTAGCTAACCGTACGCAGCGTCGTTCTAAGTATGGTGCTAAGCGTCCTAAGGCTGCTAAGAAGTAAGTAACTGGAGTCGGAGACGTAAGTAAAGCTCTCTGAACTTTACTTGCATCTCCGCATTTTTTATTCATTGGTTTGCATGCGGTTGAGTAAACATCCTAATGAGGAGTTGAAGACTATATTGCAGCCCCAACAAATCAAACTAACTCAAAATGAGAAAAGCAAAACCTAAAAAGCGTGTGATTCTTCCCGATCCCGTATTCGGTGATCAGAAGGTGTCTAAGTTTGTTAACCACTTGATGTATGATGGTAAGAAGAGCATTTCTTACGAAATCTTCTACAAGGCTCTTGAGCTCGTGGGTGAGAAGATGAAAGATCAGGAAAAGAGTGCTCTGGAAATCTGGAAGATTGCCTTGGATAAGGTGACTCCTCAGGTGGAGGTTAAGAGCCGTCGTATTGGTGGTGCTACTTTCCAGGTACCTACTGAAATCCGTGCTGATCGTAAGGAGTCTGTATCTATGAAGAATATGATCAACTTCGCTCGTAAGCGTGGTGGTAAGACCATGGCTGATAAGCTTGCAGCTGAGATCATGGATGCATTCAACGAGCAGGGTGGTGCCTTCAAGCGTAAGGAAGACATGCACCGTATGGCTGAGGCTAACCGCGCATTCGCACACTTTAGATTCTAATTTTAGCGCTACAATAACTAATGGCAAAGCAAGATTTACATTTGACCCGTAATATCGGTATCATGGCTCACATTGATGCTGGTAAGACGACTACCTCAGAGCGTATTCTTTTCTATACGGGTAAGACGCACAAGATTGGTGAAACTCACGATGGTTCTGCAACGATGGACTGGATGGCCCAGGAACAGGAACGTGGTATCACCATTACTTCTGCTGCCACTACTGCTTATTGGACTTGGAACGGTAATAAGTACAAGTTTAACTTGATTGACACTCCGGGACACGTGGACTTTACTGCTGAGGTAGAACGTTCACTTCGTGTACTTGACGGTGCTGTGGCTACCTACTGTGCAGTAGGTGGTGTTGAGCCTCAGTCTGAAACTGTTTGGCGTCAGGCAGACAAGTATAATGTACCCCGTATCGGTTATGTAAATAAGATGGACCGTTCTGGTGCTGACTTCTTTGAAGTTGTACGCCAGATGAAGGACGTCCTTGGTGCTACGCCTTGTGTGATCGCTGTTCCTATTGGTGCAGAAGAGAACTTCAAGGGTATCGTAGACCTTATTAAGATGAAGGCTATCCTTTGGCATGACGAAACCATGGGTGCTGAGTATGATGTGGAAGAAATTCCCGCAGAACTCAAGGACGAGTGCGACGAATGGCGTGCTAAGATGGTTGAGATCGCTGCAGAGCAGGATGAGACCCTCATGGAGAAGTATTTCGAGGATCCTGAAAGCTTGACGGAGGAAGAAATTGTTGCCGCTATCCGTAAGGGTACGCTCGCACTCAATATTGTTCCGATGACTTGCGGTTCTTCATTCAAGAACAAGGGTGTTCAGACTTTGCTTGACTACGTATGTATGTTCTTGCCTTCTCCTCTTGATACTCCCAATATTGTAGGTGTTAACCCCAATACGGGTGAAGAGGAAGAGCGTAAGCCGAGCGAAGATGATAAGACTTCAGCTTTGGCATTTAAGATCGCAACTGACCCGTATGTAGGTCGCTTGACTTTCTTCCGTGTTTACTCTGGTAAGATCGAAGCTGGTTCATATACTTACAATGTTCGTTCTGGTAAGAAGGAACGTGTGTCTCGTCTTTTCCAGATGCACTCTAACCACCAGAATCCTGTAGAGGTTATCGGCGCTGGTGATATTGGTGCTGGTGTTGGTTTCAAAGATATCCGCACTGGTGATACGCTTTGTGACGAAACGGCTCCTATCATTCTCGAGTCTATGGACTTCCCTGATCCCGTTATCGGTATTGCAGTTGAGCCCAAGACTCAGAAGGACCTCGATAAGCTCTCTCAGGGCTTGGCAAAGTTGGCTGAGGAAGACCCCACTTTCACTGTCAAGACTGACGAACAGAGTGGTCAGACGGTGATTTCTGGTATGGGTGAGCTTCACTTGGATATCATTATCGACCGTTTGAAGCGTGAGTTCAAGGTAGAGTGTAATCAAGGTAAGCCCCAGGTAAACTACAAGGAGGCTGTTACAAAGACAGTTAACCTCCGTGAGGTTTACAAGAAGCAGTCTGGTGGTCGTGGTAAGTTTGCTGATATCATCGTTAACGTTGGTCCGGTAGACGAAGACTTCAAGGAAGGTGGTCTCCAGTTCGTTAATAAGGTTACTGGTGGTAATATTCCTAAGGAATTCATTCCTTCTGTACAAAAGGGTTTTGAAAATGCTATGAAGAGTGGTGTCCTTGGTGGCTTCCCCCTCGATAGCTTAAAGGTTGAACTCCTTGACGGTTCATTCCACCCCGTTGACTCCGATCAGCTTTCTTTCGAAATCGCAGCTCTCCAGGCTTACAAGAATGCTTGTGCTCAGGCTGGCCCCGTTTTGATGGAGCCTATGATGAAGCTCGAGGTTGTTACGCCTGAGGAGAACATGGGTGACGTTATCGGTGACTTGAACAAGCGTCGTGGTCAGGTTGAAGGTATGGAAAATGCTCGTTCTGGCGCACGTGTTGTGAAGGCTACTGTGCCTCTCGCAGAAATGTTCGGTTATGTAACGGCTCTCCGTACGATTACTTCTGGTCGTGCAACAAGCTCTATGCAGTACGATCACCACGCACCTGTTTCTTCTAGCATTGCTCGTGCAGTCCTCGAGGAAATGAAGGGTCGCGTAGATTTGATTAAATAATAATTCTATTTCCTTGTATTGATGCCAGGATAACGAATGACTCTTATCCTGGTATCATTCAAGAAACTATTCAATACAATGAGTCAAAGTCAAAAAATTCGTATCAAGCTGAAAAGCTATGATCACACTCTCGTAGAAAAGTCTGCAGAGAAGATTGTTAAGAACGTAAAGGCTACGGGTGCTATCGTAAGTGGTCCTATTCCTCTTCCTACTCGCAAGCGCATCATTACTGTTAACCGCTCTACCTTCGTTAATAAGAAGAGCCGCGAACAGTTCGAAATTTCTTCTTACAAGCGTTTGATTGACATCTATAGCTCTACTGCAAAAACGGTAGATGCGCTGATGAAGCTCGAATTGCCTTGTGGTGTAGAAGTTGAGATTAAGGTGTAGTCTGAAGCCTTAACTGACATCATAATGAAATCCCGATAGGAGTTTATTCTCTTATCGGGATTTTCTGTTTAATTCTATTCTCTGCGATGGGTTTACTGTTTAGTATGGCGATGAAAAAAATATTTTGTGTAATAATAGGTAGATTCATAGAAATGTAGTAATTTTGCATCCCGAAAGTAGGAAACGCAAGAAACCTGCTTTGTTTCAAGAGCTTTCTATGCTCAGGTTAGAAATAACCATTCCGCCCCAATTTATTGGTTGGGCAACGGTATTAAAAAACAATTCTTTTTATAATCAATATAAGACTGAAATGCCAGGATTATTAGGAAAAAAAATCGGAATGACATCCGTTTTCAGTGCCGAGGGTAAGAATGTACCATGCACTGTTATCGAAGTAGGTCCTTGCGTAGTAACGCAGATTAAGACCGTCGAGAAAGATGGCTATGCTGCTGTTCAAGTGGGTTATCAGGATGCTAAGGAGAAGAATACTTCTGCTCCTCTGATGGGTCACTTTAAGAAGGCAGGCGTTACTCCCAAGCGTCATTTGGCTGAATTCAAGGGTTTTGAGCAAGAGTTGAACCTCGGTGATACTCTTACGGTTGAGCTCTTCAACGATGCTGAGTATGTAGACGTTGTTGGTACTTCTAAGGGTAAGGGCTTCCAGGGCGTTGTGAAGCGTCACGGTTTTGGTGGTGTTGGTCAGAGTACGCACGGTCAGGATGATCGTTTGCGTAAGCCGGGTTCAATCGGTGCTTGTTCTTATCCCGCGAAGGTATTCAAGGGTATGCGAATGGGTGGCCAGATGGGCGGCGATCGTGTGACCACGCAAAACTTGAAAGTATTAAAGGTGATCCCCGAGCATAACCTGCTTCTTATTAAAGGTTCTGTTCCCGGTTGCAAAGGTTCAATTGTAATTATCGAGAAGTAAGCAATGGAAGTTAGTGTATTCAATATCAAAGGTGAAGATACCGGCCGTAAGGTAACGCTTAACGACAGTGTCTTTGGCATCGAACCCAACGACCACGCTATCTACCTCGATGTAAAGCAGTATCTCGCTGCTCAGCGTCAGGGTACGGCTAAGTCTAAGGAAAGAAGTGAAATGAGTGGCTCAACGCGTAAGCTCGGACGTCAGAAGGGTGGCGGCGGTGCTCGTCGTGGTGATATCAACTCACCGGTACTCGTTGGTGGTGCTCGTGTGTTTGGTCCTAAGCCCCGTAACTACGACTTCAAGCTCAACAAGAAGTTGAAGGCTTTGGCTCGTCGTAGCGCTCTCGCTTACAAGGCTCAAGAAAATGCAATTGTTGTGATTGAGGATTTCGCTTTGGAAACTCCTAAGACCAAAACATTTGTTGAGATTGTAAATAACCTTAAGGTGTCAGACAAGAAGGTTTTGATGGTTCTCCCCGAGGCTAACAAAAATGTATATTTGTCTGCTCGCAACTTGCAGCGTGCTAAGGTGGCTATCGCTTCAGATATCAATACTTATGGTGTACTTGATGCTGGTGTTATGGTAGTTACTGAAAACGCTCTCAATAAGATTGAAGCTGTCTTAACCAAATAAAGAAGTTTAAAGAAATGGCATATATCATCAAGCCCCTCGTTACTGAAAAGATGACGGGGATTACTGAAAAGCTGAATCAGTTCGGCTTCATTGTACGCCCTGAAGCAAATAAACTTCAGATTAAGGCAGAAATCGAAGCTATGTACAATGTGACTGTTGTAAGCGTAAATACTATGAAGTACGCTGGTAAGAATAAGTCACGTTATACAAGATCAGGTCTCATCCAGGGTCGTAGCAATGCCTTCAAGAAGGCTGTAGTTACCCTTAAGGAGGGCGAAACCATTGATTTTTATAGCAATATCTAAATAAAAAATGGCAGTACGTAAATTTAAGCCCACTACACCGGGGCAGAGACACAAAGTTATTGGTACGTTCGAAGAAATTACTGCATCCGTACCAGAAAAATCTCTCGTTTACGGTAAGCGTGTTTCTGGCGGTCGCAACAACGTCGGTAAGATGACCATGCGTTATCTCGGCGGTGGCCACAAGAGAAAGTTCCGCTTCATCGACTTTAAGCGTGAGAAAGACGGTGTACCCGCAGTTGTGAAGACTATCGAGTATGACCCTAACCGTTCAGCTCGTATCGCATTGCTCTTCTATGCTGATGGTGAAAAGCGTTATATTATTGCTCCTAACGGATTGAAGGTGGGCGATCAGCTCATGTCTGGTGCCGAGGCTGCTCCTGAAGTAGGTAACGCACTTCCTTTGCAGAATATCCCCGTAGGTACCGTTATTCACAACATTGAGCTTCGTCCTGGACAAGGTGCTTTGCTCGTTCGCTCAGCTGGTAACTTCGCACAGCTTACTTCACGTGAAGGTAAGTACTGCGTAATCAAGTTGCCTTCTGGTGAAACTCGTCAAATCCTCAGTGCTTGTAAGGCAACTGTTGGTAGTGTAGGTAACTCAGATCACGCTCTCGAAAGCTCTGGTAAGGCAGGTCGCTCTCGCTGGTTGGGTCGTCGTCCTCACAACCGTGGTGTTGTTATGAACCCTGTTGATCACCCGATGGGTGGTGGTGAAGGCCGTCAGAGCGGTGGACACCCCCGTTCACGTACTGGTTTGTATGCTAAGGGCTTGAAGACTAGAGCTCCTAAGAAGCAGTCAAATAAGTACATTATCGAAAGACGTAATAAGTAACAAGCACTAATAAGAACAAAGTATGAGTCGTTCTCTTAAAAAAGGTCCGTACATCGCAGTTTCTCTTGAGAAGAAGATTCTCGCCATGAACGAAAGTGGTAAGAAAAACGTGGTGAAAACTTGGGCCAGAGCTTCAATGATATCGCCCGACTTCGTTGGACATACTGTTGCAGTTCACAATGGAAACAAATTCATTCCTGTTTATGTTACTGAAAACATGGTAGGCCACAAGCTGGGAGAATTCGCTCCTACGCGTAAGTTCGGCGGTCATGGTGGTAACAAGAAGAAGTAAACAGGTTCCACATTTCAATCTTGAAACAAATTAAACAACAATAATGGGAGCAAGAAAAAGATTAGCGGCTGAAAAAAGAAAAGAGGCCCTGAAGACCCAGTATTTTGCTAAGTTGCAAAATGTTCCCTCCTCTCCCCGTAAGATGCGCTATGTTGTTGACATGGTTCGCGGAATGGAGGTGAATCGCGCCCTCGGAACGCTGAAGTTCTCTAAGAAAGCAGCTTCTGAAGTTCTCGAAAAGCTGTTGCGTTCTGCAATTGCTAACTGGGAACAGAAGAAAGACCGTAAGGCTGAGGAAGGCGAATTGTATATCACTAAAATCTTCGTTGACGAAGGTGTAACGCTTAAGCGTATGCGTCCGGCCCCCCAAGGTAGAGGCTACAGAATTCGTAAACGTTCAAACCACGTAACTTTGTTCGTGGGTACTAAAACTGAAGCATAAGATATGGGACAGAAAGTAAATCCGATCAGTAACCGTTTGGGTATTATTCGTGGTTGGGATTCTAATTGGTATGGTGGTAAGAACTTCGGCGATAACATCCTCGAAGATAGCCAAATCCGTAAGTATCTCGATGCACGTTTGGCAAAGGCCAGTGTTTCCCGTATCGTAATCGAACGTACTCCGAAGCTCATCACGATCACTATCTGCACTTCTCGTCCGGGTCTTATCATCGGTAAGGGTGGCCAGGAAGTAGATAAGCTTAAGGAAGAATTGAAGAAAATCACGGATAAGGATGTTCAGATCAATATCTTCGAAGTGAAGAAGCCCGACCTCGATGCTAATATCGTTGGTAAGAGCATCGCTCGCCAGGTTGAGGGTAAGATTGCTTATCGTCGTGCTATCAAGATGGCTATCGCAAATGCAATGCGTATGGGCGCTGAAGGTATCAAGGTTCAGATATGCGGCCGTTTGAATGGTGCAGAAATGGCTCGTAAGGAGATGTTCAAGGAAGGACGTACTCCGTTGCATACGCTTCGTGCTGATATCGATTACTGCCAGTGTGAGGCTTTGACCAAGGTAGGTCTTCTTGGTATCAAGGTATGGATTTGTCGTGGTGAAGTTTATGGCAAGCGTGACCTCGCTCCTAACTTTACTCCTGAGAAGGAATCACGCGGCAACGGCAACTACAATAACGGTGGCCGCAAGTTCCGTAACAAGAGAAACAACAACCGTTAATCAGTTTACAGTTAGAGTATTATGTTACAACCTAAAAGAACAAAATACAGAAGACCGCAAAAAGGCCGTTGCAAGGGTAACGCACAGCGTGGTAACCAGCTTGCATTCGGTAGCTTTGGTATCAAGAGCCTTGATACGCATTGGCTGACTGGTCGTCAGATTGAAGCAGCTCGTATCGCTATGACGCGTTACATGCAGCGTGAGGGTCAAAGTTGGATCCGTATCTTCCCTGACAAACCCATTACGAAGAAACCTGCTGACGTACGTATGGGTAAGGGTAAGGGTGACCCCGTAGGTTATGTATTCCCCATCACTCCGGGTCGTATTATCTTTGAGATTGAAGGTGTTCCCTTCGAAGTGGCTAAAGAAGCATTGCGCTTGGCTGCTCAAAAGCTTCCTGTTACTACTAAATTCGTTGTTAGACACGACTACGACAAAAACGCCTAAGCATGAAGATTTCAGAAATTCGTCAAATCCCTGCAGCTGAGCTCGCTGAGCGTCTCGCTGCTGAGGTTGCTAAATACAACCAAATGGTGCTGAACCACAGCATCTCTCCTCTGGAAAATCCTTCGCAGATTAAGGACGCACGTCGTACGATTGCTAAAATGAAGACGGTGTTGCGAGAAATCGAACTTAACAAATAAACATGGTCCAGATGGAAGCTAGAAATTTAAGAAAGACAAGACAGGGTGTTGTTATCAGCAATAAGATGGACAAAACCATCGTTGTTGCTGCCAAGTTTAAGGAGAAGCACCCTATTTATGGTAAATTCATCTCCAAGACGAAGAAGTATCACGCTCACGACGAGAAGAATGACTGCAATGTTGGCGATACCGTCCTCATTATGGAAACTCGTCCTTTGAGTAGAACCAAGCGCTGGAGAGTTGTTGAAATCGTAGAAAGAGCTAAATAATTATGATACAAGCAGAATCCAGATTGGCTGTAGCCGATAACAGTGGAGCTCGCGAGGCTCTCTGCATCCGCGTTCTTGGTGGAACGAAGCGTCGCTATGCTTCTGTAGGTGACGTGATTGTCGTTTCTGTGAAGAACGTTATCCCCTCAAGCGACATCAAGAAAGGTGCTGTGTCGAAGGCTTTGATCGTACGTACAAAGAAGGAAATCCGTCGTCCCGACGGTTCTTATATCCGTTTCGATGATAACGCTTGTGTGTTGTTGAACAATGCTGGCGAACTCAGAGGCAGCCGTATCTTCGGTCCTGTGGCTCGTGAACTCCGCGCAGTCAACATGAAGGTCGTTTCTTTGGCCCCTGAAGTACTTTAATCAAGAAACAAGAAAGTAATGAGTAAGTTACATATCAAAAAAGGTGACACCGTCTTTGTAAATACCGGTAAGGACAAAGGTAAGACTGGTAAGGTTGTCAAGGTCTTGGTAAGCGAGCAGCGTGCTATCGTTGAAGGTCTTAATATCGTTTCTAAGAGCCAGAAGCCTAGCGCCAAAAATCCTCAGGGTGGTATCGTAAAGACCGAGGCTCCTATTCACATTTCTAATCTGAACGTAGTAGATCCCAAGACGGGTGCTCCCACTCGCATTGGCCGCCGCCTCAATGAAGAAGGTAAATTGGTACGTTTCGCAAAAAAATCAGGAGAGGAGATTAAGTAATGAGTAATACAGCACAACTTAAGAAAGAGTATGCAGAGCGTATTGCTCCTGCTTTGATGAAGCAGTTCAATTACTCTTCTGCAATGCAGATCCCCGTACTCAAGAAGATTGTTATCAATCAGGGCTTGGGTATGGCTACTGCTGATAAGAAAATTATCGATGTAGCAATCAACGAGCTTACGACTATCACTGGTCAAAAGGCTGTAGCTACGGTTTCTAAGAAGGACGTTGCTAACTTCAAACTTCGTAAGAAGATGCCTATCGGTGTTATGGTAACGCTCCGCCGCGAACGTATGTATGAGTTCCTCGAGAAGCTCGTTCGCGTTGCTTTGCCCCGTATCCGTGACTTCAAGGGTATCGAAAGCAAGTTCGATGGCCGTGGTAATTATACCCTCGGTATTCAGGAACAGATTATCTTCCCTGAAATCAACATCGACGCTATCGACCGTATCCTCGGTATGAACATCACTTTCGTTACGTCTGCTCCTACAGACGAAGAAGGTTATGCTCTCCTCAAGGAATTCGGACTTCCCTTTAAAAACGCTAAAAACTAAGATCAAGTATGGCAAAAGAGTCAATGAAGGCACGTGAAGTTAAGCGTGCAAAGCTCGTAGCAAAGTACGCAGCAAAACGTGCAGCTTTGAAGGAAATTGTCAACAAGTCGAATGATCCCGTAGAAGCTTACGAGGCTGCTCGCAAATTGCAGAGCATTCCTCGTAATGCTAACCCCATCCGCTTGCACAATCGCTGCAAAATCACTGGCCGTCCTAAGGGTTACATCCGTCTCTTTGGTCTTTCACGTATCCAATTCCGTGAAATGGCTTCTAACGGTTTGATCCCTGGCGTTAAGAAGGCTAGCTGGTAAAGAACAATTCCTATATCATTATTTAATATTGTCGGGAGCGTCCCGATTAATTAAACAATTACAATCATGACTGATCCTATAGCAGATTTTCTTACGCGTTTGCGTAATGCTATCCAGGCTAAGCACCGTGTGGTGGAAGTGCCTGCGTCAAATTTGAAGAAGGACATTACTAAGATCCTCTTCGATCAGGGTTACATCCTCAACTATAAGTTTGAGGAAGATGGTCCTCAGGGTACCATCAAAATCGCCCTTAAGTACAATCCCCAGAGCAAGGTTAACGCTATCAAGAGCTTGACTCGTGTTTCTAAGCCTGGTATGCGTAAGTACACTGGCTACCGTGATATGCCCCGTGTAATCAATGGTTTGGGTATTGCTATCATCTCTACGTCTAAGGGCGTGATGACAAATAAGGAAGCTGCCGATTTGAAGATTGGTGGTGAAGTTCTTTGCTACATCTACTAATTTAGGAGGAACAAAATGTCTAGAATAGGTAAATTGCCGATTAACATCCCTGCAGGTGTAACTGTTACCCTGAAGGATAATGTAGTGTCTGTTAAAGGACCGAAGGGTGAGCTCAGCCAGGCTGTTGATCCTTCCATCATCGTCACAATTGAAGATAATGTTATCACCTTCACCATTGACGAAGTTAACGATACCGTTGAACAGAAGCAAAAGCAGGCTTTCCACGGTCTTTATCGTTCACTCGTAAACAACATGGTTGTGGGTGTTAGCGAAGGTTACAAGAAGGAAATGGAACTCGTTGGTGTAGGTTACCGTGTATCAAACCAGGGTAACATCGTTGAGTTCTCTTTGGGTTACACTCACAGCATTTTCCTTCAGTTGCCCGCTGAAATCAAGGTTGAGACGAAGTCTGAAAGAAATAAAAACCCGTATATCTGTCTCGAATCTGCTGACAAGCAGCTTTTGGGTCTTGTATGCGCAAAAATTCGTTCTTTCCGCAAGCCTGAACCTTACAAGGGTAAGGGTATTCTCTACGTGGGCGAACAGGTTCGTCGTAAGTCTGGTAAGTCCGCTGGTGCTAAGTAATTTAAATCTCTAAGATTATGACTACGAAAAAAGAACAAAGACGCATAAAGATTAAATATCGGGTTCGTAATAAAATCGCTGGTACTGCTGAGCGTCCCCGTTTGACGGTTTTCCGCAGTAACAAGCAGATTTACGTTCAAATTATTAACGACGAAACCTCTTCAACGCTCGTATCTGCTTCTTCTCTTGGCATGGAAGCAATGCCTAAGAAAGAGCAGGCTGCTAAGGTCGGCGAAGCAGTTGCTGCAAAGGCAATTGCTGCTGGTATTACGCAGGTAGTATTCGATCGTAATGGTTATCTTTACCACGGTCGTGTCAAAGAAGTTGCTGATGGTGCCCGTAAAGGTGGACTCAAATTCTAATTAGATTATGGCAAACAGAGTAAACGTAAATACTGAAGATTTAAAGGATAGACTCGTTGCTATCAATCGTGTTGTTAAAGTAACCAAGGGTGGCCGTACTTTCACTTTCGCTGCAATTGTTGTAGTTGGTGATGGTAATGGCGTTATCGGTTACGGTCTTGGTAAGGCTGGTGAAGTTACGGCAGCTATTGCTAAAGGCGTAGAGGCAGCTAAGAAGAATTTGATTAAGGTTCCCGTTTTGAAGGGTACAGTTCCCCATGAGCAAGCTGCTCGCTTCGGTGGTGCTGAAGTTCTCATTCTTCCCGCTTCTGAAGGTACCGGAGTTGTTGCTGGTGGTGCAATGCGTGCCGTTTTGGAGAGCGTGGGCATCAAGGACGTACTTGCAAAGTCCAAGGGTTCTTCTAATCCTCATAATCTCGTTAAGGCAACAATCTTGGCTTTAAGTGAAATGCGTGATGCACGTACGGTGGCTCAGCATCGTGGTGTATCTTTGGAAAAAGTTTTCAGAGGATAAAGAAATATGGCAACGATAAAGATACAACAGACGAAGAGCCGTATCGGTGCTCCCAAAGACCAGAAACGCACGCTTGATGCGCTTGGTTTGAAGAAGTTGAATCACATTGTAGAGAAGGAGGATACTCCTAATCTCCGTGGTATGATTCGTAAGGTACACCACTTGGTAACGGTCGTAGAATAATTTTCAAATAAAGAAGCTATTATGAAATTACATACATTGAAACCAGCAAATGGTGCTACCCACTCAAGAAAGCGTATTGGTCGTGGTCCCGGCTCAGGCATGGGCGGTACGTCAACGCGCGGTCACAAAGGTGCTAAGCAGCGTTCTGGTTATAGCAAGAAAATCGGTTTCGAAGGAGGTCAGATGCCTTTGCAGCGCCGTCTTCCTAAGTTTGGATTTAAGAATATCAACCGTGTAGAGTATAAGGCTATTAACCTTTCTACTCTTCAGGAATTGGCAGAGGCTAAAGGTCTTGAAAAGATTGGAGTTGCTGAGCTCATAGCTGCTGGTTATATCTCATCCAAGCAGTTGGTGAAGGTTCTTGGTAATGGTGAACTCAAGGCTAAGTTGGCTGTAGAGGCTCACGCATTTTCCAAGTCAGCTGAAGCTGCTATTGCAGCAGTAGGCGGAACAGCTACAAAACTCTAATCTAATCTACTTCGATGAAAAAAATAATCGAGACCATTAAGAACATTTGGAGAATTGAGGATTTGCGTACACGAATCCTCATTACTCTCCTCTTTGTTGCTATATACCGCTTCGGCTCGTTCATCGTTCTCCCGGGTATTGATCCCGGTCGCTTAGCTAAGCTTCAGGAACAGACGAGCGAAGGTTTGATGTCTTTGCTGAATATGTTCTCGGGTGGTGCGTTCTCGAATGCTTCCATCTTTGCTTTGGGTATTATGCCCTACATTTCAGCATCGATTGTCATCCAACTTCTTGCCATCGCGGTGCCCTACTTCCAAAAGATGCAGCGGGAAGGCGAGAGTGGGCGTAGAAAGATCAATCAGTATACGCGTTGGTTGACAATAGCAATTCTGCTTTTCCAAGCTCCGACGTATCTGATAAACCTGAAGGCACAGACTGCTGGATCAGGCGCGTTCCTTGTCGGTGACGGATTCTGGTTTATGTTCTCGTCTACGATTATCCTTGCGGCAGGTAGCATGTTTGTCCTGTGGCTTGGCGAACGTATTACTGACAAAGGTATTGGTAACGGTGTATCTTTGATAATCATGATAGGTATCATTGCTCGTATGCCGATTGCATTTGGTCAGGAATTTGTAACTGCACTGAGTGGTGCTGAAGGTGGTGGCTTGATTAAGTTCCTCTTTGAGATTATCGCTCTTCTCTTCGTGATGGCTTTGGCCATTATGTTGGTCAAGGCAACTCGTAAGGTGCCTGTGCAGTATGCAAAGCGTATTGAAGGTAACCGTGCAGTAGGTGGTGCGCGTCAGTACATCCCCGTAAAATTATTTGCTGCTAACGTGATGCCTATCATCTTCGCTCAAGCTATCATGTTTATTCCTCTCACGTTGGCTCAGACCGTTTCTAAGGACGGTAACAGCTGGGTGATGAGTCAATTTTTGGATCATACGAGCATCCTGTACAATGCAGTGTTCGTCATTCTGATCGTAGCGTTTACTTACTTCTACACAGCTATCACCTTGAACCCCGTTCAGATGGCTGAGGATATGAAGCGTAATAATGGTTTCATTCCAGGTATCAAGCCTGGTAAGCCTACTGCAGATTACTTGGACATGGTAATGACTCGCATTACTCTTCCTGGTTCACTCTTCATTGCTTTGATTGCTATCATGCCTGCGTTTGCTGGTATGTTTGGTGTAAAGCAAGAGTTTGCTCAATTCTTTGGAGGTACGTCCTTGTTGATTTTAGTAGGTGTTGTACTGGACACGCTACAGCAGATTGAAAGTCACCTCTTGGTGCGTCACTATGACGGTTTGCTCAATTCCGGACATGTCCGCACGCGTTCAACGAAGGTAGCAGCCTATTAATTAAGTCTGAATGATTTATCTGAAGACCGATGACGAAATCGAGTTGTTGCGAAAGGCTAACCTTTTGGTTAGTGCAACACTCGCCGAGATAGCTAAAGTTGTTAAGCCAGGTGTCTCAACTCGAGAGTTGGACACCTTGGCTGAACAATTTATCCGAGACCATGGAGCAGAACCAACTTTTAAGGGCTTTCCTAATCCTTATGGTTCACCTTTCCCTGCTTCAATTTGTACTTCAGTCAATGAAGTCGTGGTTCACGGAATCCCCAATGATGAGCCGTTGAAGGACGGTGATATAGTTTCGGTTGATTGCGGTACTTTTATCGAGGGTTTTTGTGGTGATTCATGTTACACCTTTTGTGTAGGTGAAGTTCAGCCCGAAATCAAAAAGCTTTTGCAGGTGACAAAAGAGTCGCTTTATAAAGGCATCGAACAGGCAATCGCTGGACATCGTTTGGGGGATATTGGTTATGCGGTACAGCAACATTGCGAAGGCAATGGTTTTGGAGTTGTACGTGAATTTGTAGGTCATGGCATCGGTCATGATATGCATGAGGATCCTCAAGTTCCAAATTATGGTAAGCAAGGTACTGGTAAACAAATCAAGAATGGTTTGTGTATCGCTATTGAGCCTATGATTACCTTAGGGTCTCCTGAACTGGCTATGTTACCTGATCGTTGGGGAGTCATAACTCGTGACGGAAAACCTGCAGCTCATTTCGAGCATACTATTGCAATCCATCATGGCAAGGCTGATATCTTGTCATCGTTTGCTGAAATCGAAGAAATAGAAAGGCAAAAGAATTAATATGGCTAAAGAAGCTGCTATCGAACAAGACGGGACAATCGTAGAGGCATTGAGTAATGCCATGTTCCGTGTAGAATTAGAAAACGGACACGAAATCACCGCTCATATTTCTGGTAAAATGCGTATGCACTACATCAAGATCTTGCCGGGAGATAAGGTGAAAGTAGAAATGAGTCCGTATGATCTTTCGAAAGGAAGAATTGTGTTCAGATACAAATAAAGAAAACATAATGAAAACAAGAACATCATTAAAGAAGCGGTCTGCTGATTGCAAGATTGTACGTCGTAAGGGCCGTCTGTATGTGATTAACAAGAAGAACCCTAAGTTCAAAATGCGTCAGGGTTAAACCAAATCAGCAATAAATAAAACAAGTATATGGCAATAAGAATTGTTGGTGTTGACCTCCCTCAAAACAAACGTGGTGAGATCGCCCTGACCTACATTTATGGTATAGGTCGTAGTAGCTCGGCTAAAATCTTGGATAAGGCTGGCATTGACAGAGATATCAAAGTGAAGGATTGGACTGACGACCAGGCAGCTAAGATCCGTGAGATCATTGGTGCTGAATTCAAGGTTGAAGGTGACCTTCGTTCTGAGATTCAACTGAACATCAAGCGTTTGATGGATATCGGTTGCTATCGTGGTGTACGTCACCGTCATGGTCTCCCTGTTCGTGGTCAAAGCACGAAGAACAATGCTCGCACGCGCAAGGGTCGCAAGAAGACTGTTGCTAACAAGAAGAAAGCTACTAAATAATAAATAGATATGGCAAAGAAAACAGTTGCAGCTAAGAAGAGAAACGTAAAGGTTGACGCTATGGGTCAGCTCCACGTTCATAGCTCTTTCAACAATATCATTGTGTCTCTTGCAAACAGTGAGGGTCAGATTATTTCTTGGTCTTCTGCCGGTAAGATGGGCTTCCGCGGTTCTAAGAAGAACACTCCTTACGCAGCTCAGATGGCTGCTCAGGATTGCGCTAAGGTAGCTTTCGATCTTGGTCTTCGTAAGGTGAAGGCATATGTTAAGGGTCCCGGTAACGGTCGTGAATCTGCTATCCGTGCCGTTCACGGTGCTGGTATCGCAGTAACTGAAATCATCGACGTTACGCCGCTTCCCCACAACGGTTGCCGTCCTCCGAAGAGAAGAAGAGTATAACACACACGTTTAACAAAGACATAAAGATAAAATGGCAAGATATATTGGACCTAAGTCTCGTATCGCCCGTAAGTTTGGTGAGGCTATCTTCGGTGCTGATAAAGTATTGGCAAAGCGTAACTATCCTCCTGGTCAGCATGGTAACAACCGTCGTCGTAAGACTTCTGAATACGGTATCATGCTTGCAGAAAAGCAGAAGGCTAAGTATACTTACGGTGTACTTGAAAAGCAGTTCCGCAACCTCTTCAAGAAGGCAGCTTCTGCCAGTGGTATTACTGGTGAGATCCTTCTCCAGAGCTTGGAGTGCCGTCTTGACAACGTAGTATATCGTTTGGGTATTGCTCCCACTCGTGCTGCTGCTCGTCAGCTCGTCAATCACAAGCACATCACGGTCGACGGAGGCGTAGTAAATATCGCTTCTTATAGCGTTAAGCCTGGTCAGATTGTAGGTGTCCGCGAAAAGTCTAAGTCTCTCGAAGTTATTGCTGATTCATTGGCAGGCTTCAACCACAGCAAGTATCCTTGGATTGAATGGGATGAGAACTTGAAGAGCGGCAAATTCCTGCATAAGCCCGAACGTGCTGACATCCCTGAAAACATCAAGGAGCAGTTGATCGTCGAGTTGTACTCTAAAAACTAATCTATAATCCCCTTACATTCATGGCGATATTAGCATTTCAAAAACCTGACAAAGTTATCATGTTGGAAAGTGACTCCAAGTATGGAAAGTTTGAATTCCGTCCCTTGGAGCCAGGTTTCGGCACGACTGTCGGAAATGCCTTACGTCGCATCCTGCTCTCCTCACTCGAAGGTTATGCTATCAATACGCTCAAGATAGAGGGCGTAGAGCATGAATTCGCTTCAGTGCCTGGTGTGCGCGAGGACGTAACCAACATTATACTTAACTTGAAGCAAGTTCGCTTCAAGCAGACAGTAGAAGAATACGAAACGGAGAAGGCTACTATCACCATCTCGAATTCTACGGAGTTCAAAGCTGGCGATATCAGTAAGTATCTGACCGGATTTGAAGTGTTAAATCCTGAATTAGTGATTTGTCACTTAGATTCAAAAGCCACGATGCAGTTAACTATCTCAATCAATAAGGGTAGAGGTTACGTTCCCGCTGAGGAAAATCGTGAGTTCTGCCAGGATGTGAACGAGATAGCTATCGATTCTATTTACACTCCAATCCGTAACGTCAAGTACGTTGTTGAGCCTTTCCGCGTTGAGCAGAAGACTGACTACGACAAACTCGTGCTTGAAATCAGTACGGATGGTTCCATTCACCCGAAGGATGCTCTCAAGGAAGCAGCTAAAATCTTGATTTACCACTTCATGTTATTCTCTGATGAGAAGATCACGATGGAAGATAAGGCTGACGTTGAGAACGAAGAATTCGATGAGGAAATACTTCACATGCGTCAATTGCTCAAGACCAAGTTGGTTGACATGAACCTTTCGGTACGTGCTCTCAACTGTCTGAAGGCGGCTGATGTTGAAACACTTGGTGAACTCGTGCAGTTCAACAAGAACGACCTCTTGAAGTTCCGTAACTTCGGTAAGAAATCGCTCACCGAGCTTGATGATTTGCTGGAGAGTCTGAATCTGTCGTTTGGAACCGACATCTCTAAGTATAAATTAGATAAAGATTAAATTCTGAAATGAGACACAATAAAAAATTCAACCATCTGAGCCGTACTGCTTCTCACAGATCAGCCATGCTCTCTAACATGGCTTGCTCTTTGATCAAGCACAAAAGAATCACTACGACTCTCGCCAAGGCTAAGGCACTCAAGAAGTACGTTGAGCCGCTTATCACGAAGAGCAAGGACGATACGATGAACTCTCGTCGTGTTGTTTTCAGCTACCTCCAGGATAAGTACGCTGTGACTGAGCTCTTCCGTGAAGTACGTAGCAAGGTTCTTGATCGTCCCGGTGGTTACACTCGTATTATCAGGACTGGTTTCCGCGCAAGCGATGCTGCTGAGATGTGCTTCATCGAGCTCGTAGACTTCGATGAGAACATGGCTAAGACTAAGAAGAAGGCCACACGTACTCGTCGTAGCAAGAAGAGCGCTACTAAGGCTGCTGAAGCTCCCGTTGCTGAGGAAGCTCCTGCTGCAGAAGCACCTGCTGCTGAGTAATCAGTTTGCATGGATACATTGGCATTACATGGTTGAATCACCAAGATTCTTTCCATGCCATACAAGGGAGAATGTACCATTAACATGGTGCATTCTCTTCTTTTTTTGTGTTGTTTGTACACGCTCCTGTTAGAGGTTTGTGCTATAGTTATGCGCTTTTGACAGCATATTGTTTATGCCCTTTTCAGTGAGATTCTAAAGCATGTCAAGGTTTTACCCCTCACCTTTTACCCAATACTTACGTCCTTATTCTCTTTTCTCTCATCCTAAAATAGTTCAGTAGTTTATGGTTTCAGTAGATGGACTTGCCGTTGAGTTTGGCGGCACCACTCTCTTTTCAGACATATCTTTCGTCATCAACGAAAAAGACCGCATAGCCCTGATGGGTAAGAATGGTGCGGGTAAGAGTACGTTGCTTAAGATTCTTGCAGGTGTGCGCAATGCCACCCGTGGTAGCGTTTCTGCACCTAAGGATACAGTGATTGCTTACTTGCCACAGCACCTCATGACGGAAGACGGACGTACGGTCTTCGAGGAGGCAAGTCAAGCCTTTGCCCATCTTCATGAGATGGAGGCTCACATTGAGGAGCTTAACAGACAATTGGGTGAACGCACCGACTATGAGAGCGAGAGCTACATGGCTTTAATTGAGGAAGTTGCTACACTCAGTGAAAAGTTCTATGCAATAGACATGACCCACTTCGAAGAAGACGTAGAGAAGACCCTGCTCGGTTTAGGTTTTGAGCGGAGTGATTTTCATCGTCAGACCAATGAGTTCTCTGGTGGATGGCGTATGCGAATTGAGTTAGCCAAGATGCTTCTTCAGAAGCCCGACGTCCTTTTACTTGATGAGCCTACCAATCACCTTGATATCGAGTCTATTGGTTGGTTAGAAGACTTCTTGATCAACAATGGCAAAGCTGTCGTTGTAATTAGCCACGACCGCAAGTTTGTTGATAATATAACGACGCGTACCATTGAGGTGACTATGGGGCGTATCTATGACTATAAGGTTAATTATTCCCAGTATCTTCAGCTTCGTGCCGAACGTCGTGAACAGCAGATGAAGCAGTACGAGGAGCAGCAAAAGATGATTCAAGAAACCAAAGATTTCATCGAGCGCTTTAAGGGTACCTATTCTAAGACCTTCCAAGTACAGAGTCGCGTCAAAATGCTCGAAAAGCTTGAGCTTATCGAAGTAGATGAAGAAGACACTTCCGCACTCCGACTTAAGTTCCCACCTTCACCCCGCAGTGGTCAGTACCCTGTTATCATGGAAGGCGTTGGGAAGGCTTTCGATGAGAAGCGTATCTTTAGTAACGCGTCACTAACTGTGGAGCGTGGCGATAAAGTCGCTTTTGTGGGTCGAAATGGTGAAGGTAAGTCCACCATGGTAAAGTGTATTATGCAGCAACTAGAGCACGAAGGAACGTTGACCCTTGGTCACAATGTCCAAATCGGTTATTTTGCCCAAAATCAAGCCTCACTGCTTGATGGTGAGCTCACAGTGTTCCAAACCATTGATGACGTCGCAAAAGGCGAAATACGCAATAAAATCCGTGATTTATTGGGTGCCTTCATGTTTGGTGGTGAAGCAAGCACCAAGAAGGTCAAGGTTCTTTCGGGTGGAGAGCGTACCCGCCTAGCTTTGCTTAAGCTCTTGCTAGAACCTGTCAATCTGCTCATTTTGGACGAACCTACCAACCACTTAGACTTGAAGACCAAGGACGTACTCAAGCAAGCTCTCCTTGACTTTGATGGCACCCTTATCTGCGTCAGTCACGACCGTGATTTCCTCGATGGGCTTGTTACGAAAGTCTATGAGTTCGGTGGAGGTCATGTGCGTGAACATCTCTGTGGTATTTATGAGTTCCTCGAAAGTAAGAAGGCAGAGGAATTGCAACGCATGGGTATTCGTGCATAAGTTTCATTGATGCATTACATTGGTCGTATGAGCTTAAGTAGCGGCTTGTTGTTCCATGATCATCCCTAATCATCTATATCTCAAGCTTACCACCTGACGATTCGCTACATCGTTCAGTATTATTTCTATCCAAACAAAGCGGGAGACAACCGCCGGAATATCCGGTTAGGTTGCCTCCCGCTTTTCGTATGTTTAATTGGGAGATGCGCCCGTTTTTCAAATTACGTGCGCGAATAGTCAATCAACAGCTGATTACTTGATAATAACCTTCTTTCCACCTACGATGTAGATACCTGCAGGCAGTTCGTGAAGTTGTTTGTTCACACGTACACCATTGAGCGTATAGATGCTCTTGAGTGCATCTGTAGGAAGAAGAGTCGGGTTTGCAATGCCTGTAGCAGTGCCGACACCGTAAACCAAGCTGAAGCCCTTCATCGGGCTATAGGAAGAGTCAAGTAAATAACCTTCGGGAATATTGATCGTATAGATGCCCTTTTCAGTGACAGGAGCAGCAAGGTTAATGATGATACTGTTGAAGGCCTCGCCTAAATCAGCATCAGGCAGTTCCGTAGCTTCAGCGCCATCCTTGCTGATGGTCATCTTGATTCCTTCCATGTAAGAAGGAGCAACTTCCGTTTCGTTGGGGAAAGTAACGAGGATGCTTGACAAGCTTTCTACGGTGCTACCATTCGCCGGATCAGTTGTAAACTTCAACTCGCCGACTTCACCAGAGTTTTCTTTCACGACATAGCTTACAGTCATCGCCTTGCTCGAAGAACCGTTGAATTCAGTACCCAATGCAAAGAAACCTTCGGGGATATCCAAAATGTAAGATCCCGGTTCTTTTACAATGCTGTCGAGTGTAAGAACAACCGATGTCGGAATATAATTGAAGTCATCCTTCAAACTATCGGGGATTACTAATTCAACGCTGTTAACCTTAGCTACCTGCTTATGATTGATGCGATCGTAAAGTACGATGGATGTACCATTGAAAGCCTCGTTGATGCCGATGGGGCAGCTTACTGTAAATTGGTATAGGCTATCCACTTCCGACATATTAGCCGGTTCGATAGTCATTTCAACAGCATTGAAAGCCAACGGGTATTCGAAGAGGAAGAACGTAGACTCATTCTTACCCATATTACCCTTTACGCGGCGTCCGTCATAATCCGTTGCTACAACAGAAAGCGTCAGCACATCGCCGAGATCCTGCAGTTTGGCTTGATTGATACACAGAGACCATTCATTCGTATAACCCTCTGCATCAGGTTTGCTTCCGTTGATGCTATCAAACGGTAAGGAAGAGCCCATGCCAGTATTGATAAATGTAGTTTCCTTATTGAGCTTCACCATACCATCAAAGGTCAGAGTGAACTTCAAGTCCTTAGCCTCTTCAATGGTAGTACCAGCTTCAGGGGTGATGCCAGTCAACTGGATATCACTCATACGATAAGGTTCAGTTGTACCTTCAAAGGTAATTTGTCCCTTACCGATGGGGGCATTATCGTAGTTGTAATCTTCTTCACTGCGGAAGGCCGTTACTTCAAAAGCGTAGGTATGGTTCTTAAAGAGTTTATAGTCCATACCATAAATTTCTGCTTGGAGATTACCGGTAACAGAATCGCGTGTCAGTGTCGACTGCGGGTAGAGTACAGCTTCCTCTGGACTGTCTGGATTCAGATCACGAATCATGAAATAGGCGTAACCAATAGAGTCATTCATATTGGTCTTAATTACAAAGCTACCACCAGCCTTGAGTACATTAAGCTTCTCGCCTTCAAGATTAACAGGAACAGCTTCAGCACCGGTCTGATAAGTAACCTTCTGTACAACAAAGGCGTCATACATTGCAGTGAGTTCAGTCGTGTGATCCAAACCGTCCATAGCCACAAGTTTATGGAGTGTTACCTTTACATTCTTCTTATCCTTGATGGCAGCCGGAAGGGGAATCGTAATAATCTTTGCACCTTCTACAGCCGGATCGTCTGTAATGGTATAGTCCTTTGTAACCAGTGTATCCTTACCTTCAGCTCCCCAAGTGAACTCTACACCGTCGAAACGAATGTCGTTGTATCCTTGAATCCAGAGTTCAATGCTCTTCTTATTCTTCAGTGAACCGCCGTTAGCAGGAGTAAACTGCGTGTTGATGTTCGTTTTAACCTCTTCAAAGGTAAAGCTGTAGCTGAAGGAGCCGAGTGCACCGCTATTCGTGCTGAAAGCCAAGTTACCTTCCACATCACGTACATCAGCAATCTTCACGCCAATCGTACCATAGTTCGTACCTGACTGTACCATCTTAGCTGCAGTACGCAATTTACCCGTGAGGTCACAAGTCAGAACGTTTTCCTTAACTTGATAAGGAATGCGTTCTACATAGAATTCACCTTCCTCACCTTCCACGCTACCATAAGTCAGCGTAACGACTTGAGTAGTAGAGCTATCGGTAGGTACTTGGAGCGGAGTGTCAAAGGTTGCCTTGATAATGCCGCGTTCATCGCCTGCAGGATAGAAAGAGAGCAACTTATTACCTGCCAGCAAACCTTCAGCCTTTACCATTTCTGTAGCCTTACCAGCAGAAATAAGGGTGAGTTCACAAGTACCGTCAGTTCCATACTTTATTTCCTCATTATTAGCGAGGCGCACATTCTTCAAGCGAACAATGAAAGAATCCCCCTTCTTCAGTACTCCTTCCTTATGCAATTCGTAAAGAGCCTGCTTGGGCTGCAGGATGATGCTGGCACCATTCTGCATCGTGTGTACAGGTTTAACAGCAGAACCAGCTGCAATCTCAGCTCCGTCAATCTTTACGTTTCCTGAGAAGTAGAAGTTGATTTGTGGTTCGCCACCCATGGAGAAGATGGAGTTAGCTTCAGGCTTCGTGCTTTCCAACTGAACGCCTTCAGTTTCGTCCACCATCTTGAGCATAAAGCTACCTTTGTTCATAACAAATTCACGGTGGAAGTAGATTACTTCGTTCTTCTTTACCGCCAGTTCATAGTAGAGGTGTCCCTTGCTGTTATACTCAGTATTAAACTTATACACATTCTCGTGTGCTTCGTCCTTGTAAGCGCGAATGTAGTCTCCACAAGTGGTTGTTACTACGAGACTACCATCGCGGGGTGCGGTGAATTTACCCTGGTGGTCTGCAAACTGTGTGTAAGTATAAGCTTTGTTCAGTTCCAAGTCGCCGAAGTCTACTGGTTCGACCGCCTGGGCTGAAACTGTACCCATAAGAATGAGTACGAAAGTAAGTAGGCGCATTGTCAGCCTGCTTACATTCTCTGTGAGGTAGTGTTGTTTACCCATAATGTAGAGAGATTGATTAGTTAATAATATGGTGATAAATAATGGTTTAGATACAGGTTGATAACCCCTTGTAAGGTTATCAGAAATAGGAATGCAGTATAATGTGATTCTTCAGAAAGTAGAAAAGGTAACGGATGGAAGTTATAGCCCGCGAGGGGAACAACTTCCTCCGTTACCTTATGATGTATGTGCTATATTAGAGCAGCACCTTCTTCACAACCGTGCCCTGTGCCGTCGTTACACGTACGAGCGCCATGCCACGGTAGTTGTTTACGTCAATGCTGAGAGTGCCTTGACCTTGAGCCGTCGTGAGTGTGCGGCCATCAGCAGCCAGTACAGTAACCGTTGCAGCATCCGTAGTGTTAACCCACACCTTGTTAGCAGCAGCCGTTACTTCGATGGTAGCTGTACCCGTAGTCTGAGCGTCTTCGATAGCGTCAGGTACCGTAACCTTCGTCTGGTAAGCATTGATGAGCTTATCCGTGTTACCATCAAAGAGCATCACCACGATGTCCGTGTTCCATGCCTTCTGAATGTGAGCAGGAACAGGGAAGTTGAGCGTCGTAGAGTACGTTTCGCCTGCCTTCACTTCAGCCGGGATAAGTTCCGGAGTACCCGTAAAGGTCGTACCCAAGTATCCACGTACTACGTGGTCGAAGGTATAGGGCTGTACCGTAGACTGACCATAGAGACCACCCTTACCCCATTCACCGAGGTCGGGATCCGTAAGACTAGCGAGGTTGTTACGCTGGTAGCTTACCAAATCGTTTTCCAAGATAACGGCAAACACCTTGTGGTAAAGGTCTGTTGCGTTCAGTGCATAGCGTACGTTTACTGGAACCGTGATGTTCGTTGCACTTGCATCGAGGGTAGCCGTAGCCGTGATTTCAGCTTCAGTCGGCTTGTTCAGTTCCTCAGCTACGAGGTCCATCCAAAGCGGAGCCGTACCTTCAGGAGCATTAAACGTGTAGTCAAATCCGTCGCCAGCGTTCACAGAAGTCATCGGGAAGTTAATCGTTCCCGAACGCTGGATGATACCCGAAGGAGCAGCCGTCAATTTCAAGAACTGAGCATAGGGAGTTACACCCGTCATGAAGGGGTCACCATCGTAGCAGTGGAGCGCCATGGGAATAAAGAGTTCACCATAGGTAGCGTGGAGCTTATCGATAGCCAAAATACCCTGCGGACAGTTGGGGCAGTCCGTACCCGTCAATTCTTCAAGTACAATGCGCTTCTTAGGTTGGAAGGCAAGTGACTTGATCTTGCTTTCGAGCGTATTAGCAACGTCGTTGAAGAGCAGGTCAATGCTGAAGTTGTTGACTTCACCAACTGCGAGGGGAAGAGCCTTGGCAAATTCAAAGTTGTACTTGTCGCCCATCTTCAAGCTCAAGCCTTCTTCCTTGATTTCGTCAATCACCTTGCCCTTAGCATCCTTGAGTGTGAGTTTAGCCGTCGTAAATACCTTTTCAGCATCACGAATATCGGCTACACCCTTGATGATGATTTCGTTTGCATCAACTACCGTTTCATCGTTGGTTACACCTACATAGTAGGGAAGTTCGTGAAGCACACGCATATTGTCGATGAATACCATGCTTTGATCCTCATTATCGTTGAGGAAAGCAATGTAAACATTCTTGCCAGCAAATTCAGCCAAGCTCACTGCGTTATCCTTCCAGTCACCCTTCAGTACGTTTTCGTTCTTACCCGGTGATTGCAATTCGTTGTAAACGAGCTTACCCTCCGTGCGAATCTTTTCAACCGTAGCCTTATCGAGCATGTTGTACATCTCGTTGCTAGCCCAAACATACACCTTGAGGTTATCCTTCTTGTTGGCACTGAAGCTTTGGCTCTGGAAAGTCAGCTTGCAAAGTTTGTCAACCACCTTGATTTGCGGAGTAACGAGCCAGTCATCACTCTTGCCAGCGGGAGTATACATTGAGGTAGAACCTACGGCGTGGTCCGTCTCGTTCTCATCCCATACGGGAATCCAACCGTAACGTGCATCCGTAAAGCCCATCTGCTGTGCTTCGGGGCTAGGCTTGTTCTCGTCGTTGTCGAGTACGAGCATACCCGTTACACCTTGGTCAAAGTTGGTTTCGAAGAGCACGTTCTCATCGTAAGAGATCTCGCGCTCGTAGGCACCCTTATAGTGGAGGTTAATCACCTCGTTAGCAGTCTTCTCGTTGCCAGTTACGTCCGTAAACGTACCAGCAGGAATCTCAATGCGGTAGTTTACGTCCTTGTAGAGATATTGCGTCGTAGCGGGATAAACCATCACCTTTGAGCCTGAGCTGAGCAACATCAAGTCAGCAAAGGGAACAGCGTTATCGCCCTGGTAAATCTTACCACGAACATTTTCATCTTTCAACTTCAAGTCCGCATCGAAAGTCAGCACAATGGGGTTCGTTGAAGCATCGAGCTTACCGATGGTCTTGTTTTCTTCAGGCGATGCACTAACCATCTCTACCGGCTTCTCCGCGCGAGCACTATAGTTCAAACGAATTTGTTCGTTGAATCGGGTTGCATCATTAGCCAGGCAAATGGTCTTGGCAGGAATAATCACGTAGTAAGGCATACCCTCTTCAGGGAGTGCAGCACCACGGAACACGATGTTCACATTCTTACCATCCGCCTTAAAGCTCACAGCTGTGGCCAGCTCTTCCTTGGTAATGGGGTCCTGAAGGATAATGTCAGAAGCATCGCCTACCACCTTGACATCGCGGGTAAAGCCAATCGTGATATTCGTCAGACGAGAAATGCTTGAACCCTTAGCCGGTGTAACCGTGTAGTCACTCAGCAAGTTAATGTTATCAGCAATCTGCGTGAAAGGCTCCGTCAGACGAACAATGTATGCTTCGTGCGGATCAATGGTCGTAGCAATCGTAAGTCCATCGTCAGAAAGTGAAATCGGCGTACCCGAGTTCGAGATGCCCAATTCACCCATGATGTCCTTCTGGTATTTTTGCTTCATGGTCTGCGTGAAGTCAATCCAGTACTTACCACTGCGCACGCTGAAGTCACGATAAGGGCTGGCAGCCGGTCCGGCAGCATAGACATTACCCTGGTTGTCAATGCTCCAACCATACTTGTCGATGCTTTCGTTATCATCGTAAACTTGGATTTCACCCGTCTTGACGTTGTAGCGGTAGGGTACTTCGTATTCAGAGGGGAATTCGCTTCCGCTTACAGCCTTTACGAGGTAAGCACCACCCGTTACCCATTCGCCATTGTTACTCATCGTAGCTTCACCGATGTAGAACAGACCGTCGTGATGTGCTTTCCAACGACCCGTTTCAGTTTCGTCGAAGCCGATAGGCTTGTAGGTTTTCTTTTCTACGTCATATACATAGCAGAAGCAACCGCCGAGATCCTCGCCCATGGGCAGATAAGTAAATGACATACAGCCCAGAATGTATTTACCATCGGCTGAAATGTTCATGAAGCGGTTCATCTTCTGATCCTGGTGCGACATATCCTTTGTCGGAATACCCGGAGTAGGAAGCAACTTGTTTGTTGTGAGGTTCCAGAATGCTACTGCTTCTTCATATTCGCGTGAAGGGTCAGAATTGTTTATTCGACCTACAGCATACTTGCCATCAGGAGTAACTGCCGTAATCAAACCACAGTCAGCGTCGCCTGCCAAGGGGAGGAATACCCACTTGTCTTCCTTGGCTGAATAGTAAGCAGGTTTGCTGTTAAGCTCACCGACAGCGATGTTACCATCGTTCGTAACGTCATACACTGAGTTACTAGCCACTGTGTCTGTGTTCAGACTTGCTACGAGCACCTTGTCTTTACCCGTCTGCAGGTTGACGATTCTTGCACCTTTGTACGTACCCTTGTCCGGGTCGCTGGTGTAAGTTACCGCCCATTGGCCATTGTTCGACATATGAGCAATGGCCGCACCATCTTCAAACTTGTACCGGTCGAAGGTGGGGGTTGAGGTGGTTTGTGCCGTCGCGCTGAGTGCGCAAACGGCCAGCACCCCTGATAAACATAAATTCTTCATAGGATGTTGTATATATAATAATGTATTGGTTGATCGGATTCAAATTGCAATTCATCAGGCATTGCGGTGCAAAGTTACGAAGAAAAGCCTTTTTGAATAAGATAGAAACTGGATAAAACGATGAATATGCAGGTAAAATCGAACAAAATGAAAGTTTTTCTCTCGTTCTTTTTGCGCTTCGTCTGTTTTTAAGCTTGGATGCCTGCGTTTCTGTATCTTTCTCTCTCAGTAGGTACAGTCAACCCAGATTACATAGTCCGACCGTGCGTAATTATTTACCCTGCCGATAGCTTGTACAAGCTAATTCATGGAATCTATCTGAAAACTTACGTATAATGAAATAGAAAAACCTGCGACCTCCGAAAAGTTTTGTACTTTTGCTACCGTTAAGCAGGTTTAAAATGAAATCCGTTCTCCTATGGCAAATGCAAATGATCCAATCTCGCAGCGTGAAGATGTTCGCCATCAAGTTATTGAAGTAGCTACCAAGGCGTTTCATAGCCGTGGTATTAAAAATGTAACGATGGACGATATTGCTCACAGTCTGACGATGTCGAAGCGTACGCTTTATCAGCTTTTTTCTGATAAGGAAGACCTTTTGCTTGCGTGTGCTCAACAGCGTGATGCACATGAGGAAGCTCGGGTGGAAGAACTAATGCAAAAGAGCAACAGTGTCTTTGATTTCCTGCTTGCTACGTTTGCCGTTAAAATGCACGAGATGGAGCACATTCATCCCAGTTTCTTTGCTGAAATGTTGAAGTTCCCGCGCGTTATGCAGTACCTCGAACAACAGAGTCGGGAGCGTGAAGTTGCAGCTGTTGAATTTCTCAATAAGGGAAAGGAGCAGGGTTATTTCCGCAGCAATGTGAATTTCCATATTGTGTATAACCAATTGACTGCTGGTGTCGAAATTGTGTTGCGATGTGAAGGCCTTACGCGTTTCACTCAGCGTGAGCTTTTTGTCAACACCGTTATTCCTTATGTGCGTGGTTGTGCAACACTCAAAGGTATCGAATTGATAGACCAGTTCATGGAAACATTCGGTAACGAAATTGAGTGGTAGTTTTTTAGGTATTTCCCTACATTCATGCAAGTTCCCCTGCAACCCTACGTGGTAAGTTGCAGGGGAACTTGCGTATTGGATGGCATAGTGTTTGTTACCTACTCATTGGTGGAATGCATCCATTTATCAAGTTTCTATCATTCTTTACGGTTTCCGTGAAGGTCGTCCCGAGTGTTGGGATGATGTTTGCCGGCTTCCGTGAAGGTCGTCCCGAGTGTTGGGATGATGTTTGCCGGCTTCTGTGAAGGTCATCCCAAGTGTTGGGATGGGTCTTTACGGCTCCCGTGTGGGTCGTCCCAAGTGTTGGGATGGTTCTTTACGGCTCCCGTATGAGTCGTCCCAAGTGTTTAGACCTCCTTTTACGGCTCCCGTGTGAGTCGTCCCAAGTGTTTAGACCTCCTTTTACGGCTTCCGTATGAGTCGTCCCAAGTGTTTAGACCTTCTTTTACGGCTTCCGTATGAGGCATTCCAAGTGTTTAGACCTTCTTTTACGGATCCCAAGTGGAGTATCCAGCGTGTTGAGATGTTCTTTTGTGGTTGGTGTGTGGGGATTCTTGGGGGTGGGGAGGAGCTTTCACGAACTCCGTAAGCAGTCTTGCAAGACCTTCTATTATGGATAACGGCTTAGTATGAGATGTTTTTAGATTGTAGATGATTTTTATGTCGTAGCTGTAAGCCAAAATCGAAAAGGTATCCGAGTTACTCATTTCTCTTAATTAGGCAGTATCTAATTATAGAGATGTCCTATATCTCTTTTATTTATGTCATATCGGCGGGAATGTTGCTCTCAGAACCCGTAACTTTTCCTTACCTTTGCGCGGAACGAGCTACAAATCAAAACATCTAATATTCAATTATGTCAACAACTCTATCTTTTCATCGTTGGTTGACGCTTCTGTTACTCGGTACGCTGACGTTCCTCGGAGCGCGAGCACAAGAGTATCAACGGGGCGTGCTTTACCATTTGGTCTATGCGGCCAAACAGCAAGCGATTGGTTTTGATCAGCAAGGACATCTGACCCTCGCGCCGATTGATTCTGCAGCGGCTGACCAGCATTTTACTATTAGTGAACTTTCGGGTTCCTGGCGTTTTATCCACCCCTTTACCAATTATGCGCTTCGTACGGAAGGTGATGCGTTGCAATTGGGCGAGAACAATGGTTCGGATGAGGCTCAGTTGTGGAAAACTGAAGAGGATGCTGAGGGATTTACCTTACTAATCCCCACGAACCGTCCCGAAATGGCTGCTGCCGTGGAGGGTGATAAGTTAGTGCTTATTGATAAGAAAAAGGCTGTGGGAAATAAGGCGGCCCGCTTTACCATTAAACGTGCCATCAAGTCGGGTTTTGACGATGCACTTACGTATAAGATACGTTTCGTAAATCGTCCGAATTTGGTGGTCGGTAACGGCGATTCGGGTGAGAACAATGCGCGCATTGTGGGTGAAAAGGAGAACAAACTCAATCGAGGTCAGTATTGGTCTGTCAAAATGCTTGACCTTAACCGTCGTGTCGTAGCCAATGCCTTCTATGACCAAAACTTTGACGATGGCGGTAACAATGCTTCTATAGATTACCTGCTGCAATGGCCTGCAACTGAGGGTGTGTGGAACAATGCTCAGTTTGTATTCGAACCTGTAGTAGGCCAAATGGGAGTTTACATCATTCGTTCTGCGTCACCCGCGAAGCAAGACCGTATGTATGCACTCAAGGGCAACAAGGTGAAGTCAGTGCCTTACAACACGAAGAACGCTGATGCTTGGGTACGTTTTGAACCGGTTGAAAAGCCCAAAATCAAGTCACCCTATTGGGAGGACGAACGCATTTTTGCTGAAAACAAAGAGCCGGGTGTGGCAACTTACATGCCTTATGACAGCGAAAGCAGCATGTTGGCCGATACGGCTTACTACCATACGCCGTGGTTGACTCCGCGTAATTCCCGTTACATGACGCTCAATGGTACTTGGAAGTTCCACTTCGTTCCCGAGCCTTCACAGCGTCCGCTTGACTTCTATAAAGAGGGTTTTGACGTTTCGGGTTGGGACAACATCCCCGTTCCTTCTAACTGGGAAATGCAGGGTTACGACCGTCCTATCTATGCTAATGTGGAATATCCGCACTCCAATACGCCGCCGTTTATCAAGGCTCGCCCGGGCTTTAATGACGAGGGTAAGAACTATGGCATCAACCCCGTAGGTTCGTACGTTCGTGAATTTGAATTGCCCGCTAATTGGGACGGACGCCGCACCTTTATTCACTTCGGTGGTATCTATTCAGCTGCATTCGTATGGTTGAATGGTAAGTACGTAGGTTACACGCAGGGTGCAAACAATGTGGCAGAATTTGACTTGACGAAGTATCTGCGTGCGGGCAAGAATACGCTCGCTGTACAGGTGTTCCGCTGGAGCGATGGTTCTTATTTGGAATGCCAGGATATGTTCCGTATGTCGGGTATCTTCCGCGAGGTTTACCTCTTCAATACTCCCAAGGCGGCTGTACGCGACCACTACATAACTTCAGTATTGAGTGACGACTATCAGCACGCTACACTCAATGTGCGCCTTACGATCGACGACCGCGATGAGGTGGGCGAGGGTCAGGCAAAACAGTATGTGGTGAAACTCTTTGATCCCAACAACAGCGAAGTGGGTAACACGAAGGTAAAGGCGTTTGCGGTTCATGGAGGAGAAGTGTTGTGTACCATCGAACTGGACAAGCCCCTCCTTTGGTCAGCCGAGACTCCCCATCTGTATACTGTGCGTGTCATCCAGCAGGATGCCAGTGGAAAGGATGAGATGGCATTCTCAACCAAGTATGGCTTCCGCAAAATTGAAATTCGCAACTCGTTGGTTTACATCAACGGACAGCGCATCTTCTTCAAGGGCGTGAACCGTCACGACACGTCTCCGCGTTACGGACGTGCTACTACGACCGAAGAAATGCTTCGCGACGTGACGCTCATGAAGCAAAACAACATCAATACGATCCGTACTTCTCACTATCCCAATGAGGCCAAGATGTATGCGATGTATGACTACTACGGACTCTATACTTGTGATGAGGCTGACCTCGAAGACCATGCGAACCAAAGCATCTCAGACCGCCCGTCATGGATACCGTCTTTCGTAGATCGCATTGACCGCATGGTGCTTCGTGACCGCAACCACCCCAGTGTGGTGATGTGGAGTTTGGGTAACGAGGCTGGTAATGGTGAAAACTTCCGCGACTGTTATGCGGCAGCCCGTAAGCTCGATGACCGTCCTATTCACTACGAAGGTACCCGTTCGAATGGCTCTTTCGGTGGTGGACGTTTCTCTGATTTCTATTCTAAGATGTATCCCGGTATGGCTTGGATGAATCAGAATACAAGCAATCTTGACAAACCGATGTTCCTTTGTGAGTATGCTCACGCTATGGGTAATGCTATTGGTAACTTAAAGGAGTATTGGAATATCATGGAGGCTTCGAATGCGACTATCGGTGGTTGCATTTGGGACTGGGTAGACCAGGCTATTTACGAGCCGCATGAAATGAAGAAGGGTGTGTACCGTCTGCACACGGGGTATGACTTCCCTGGTCCGCATCAAGGTAATTTCTGTTCGAATGGTGTCATCCCCGCTACGCGTGAGGAGGGTGCTAAACTTAAGGAAGTAAAGGCGGCTTATCAATATGTGAAGTTTGACAACTTCCGTATCGACGAGGAGAAGAACACGGTGAGCTTGACGTTGCGCAATGGTTATGCCTTCCTCAATCTGCAGGACATGGATTTGCGTTATGTAACGGTCAAGAATGGTAAACCCGTAGGTCAGAAGACCATGCATTTACCTTCAGTTGCACCGGGTGACTCGGTAACGCTTACGCTTAAGTTGCCGAAGGTGAAGGTGCGTAAGGCATGGACTTCGGGTGACGAAGTATTGCTTAACCTTCACGTTACGCAGCGTGCAGCTCAGCGTTATGCTGGTGCAGGTCACGAAGTTGCCATGACACAGTTTATGCTTGCTAAGCGTGGTCCGCTTTCACAGCTGAAGTCTTCTAAAGGCCATTTGGCTCAGACTGCAGCACTCCATGAAACGCGCATTGGCAATGACCGTGTACAATTGACGTTTGACAATGAGACGGCTCGTTTGACGGGACTTGTGCTCGATGGTCGTCAATTAGTAGCCGACGGTCAGGGATTCCAGTTTGACAACCACCGCTGGATTGAAAATGACCGTTACGGCAATGTGGATAACGGCTTGGAGAAGAAGGGTACGCTCAAGGTTGAGCAGGTCAATGGTAACACGGTTGTCCGTACCGAACGTAAGGGCACACTTTGTACGACCTTGATTGATTATACCATCTATCCGCAGGGCATTGTCGACGTGGATGCTACTTTCATGCCTCATTCGCCCAACTTGCGTCGTGCAGGTTTGGTTTGCATGCTCGATTCTTCGCTCTCTCAAGTAGACTACTATGCATACGGACCTTGGGAGAATTACTGCGATCGTAAAGATGGCGTAATCGTAGGTCGTTACCAGACGACGGTCGCTCAAATGCCTGAGCGCTACGTGAAGCCCCAGAGTATGGGTGGTCGCGAAGGTTTGCGCGAACTTGTACTTTCTGATGCGAAGGGCTTTGGCGTGAAGATTGAAACGCAAGGTCAGGTAGGCTTCTCAGCATTGCAGTTTACGGATGAAGACTTGATGAAGGGACAACACATGTGGGAACTTCAGCCTCGTCCTTATACAGTGTTGCACCTCGATGCTTGGACGCGCGGTGTGGGTAATGCTTCCTGCGGTCAGGATGTCGATACGCTCCCCATCTATCGTGTTCCTGAAAAGCCGATGAGCTATAAGCTCCGCATTTCGAAGAACGATTAAGTCGGAGAACTTAACTGACAGATACGAAAAGCCCCCGAAACGTTAGAAGCGTTTCGGGGGCTTTTCATGCTTATGTATCTATCGGAAAGGAATGCTTAGAAACGATAGGTCAAGGTCACACCGATATTACGGAAACCATGGTCAAGGATGTCGAAGTCGTCAGCAAAGTGGAAGGCTACCATCGGACGATAGTCTACACCAAAGGTAAGGGGAATGCTCTTCAGCGTAAAGCCAAATCCGAGGGTTCCGACCGGACCGAGGAACATGCCGTCAGCGTGCCCACAATCGTAGAAACCAATACCGGCACCAAAACCACCCCAGAACTTCCAGGTCGCGAAGCGTGGTGTCCAATTTCCCCATTGCTTGATGTTCCAGTTGTAAACACCTTGCAGGGAAAAGCCATCATCGAGGTCGAACACACCAGCGGTTACATCCAGGAAGTTGCGTTTGCTGAAGTGATACTGATACTCCAAGTCGATGGTAGAACCGCCAAAGTGAGCACCGATGGCGTGCGGTGTACGCTGAGCGTAAGCTGTCATACCCATGAAGGCGATGAACAGCGTGAGAAGATACTTCTTCATACGAATAGATGTTTGATGAGTGATACTATTATGGATATACCTTGTTTATAGGTTGTCTTTGCAGGTCGATACTGCACTGACGGCTGCAAATTTAGACTGATTTTAGGCTCTACAAAATGTTAGGCCTTAAATTTATCAAGTGAGAAAGTGGAGAGTACTTAAAAACTTGCATGCCTCGACCGATTTTATGCAAAAAGAGTGGGGTGGAGCGGAATGTTCTGGCAGAGATGATGGGAATAGGGTAGGGAGATTGGAAGTGTGGACAGGTTTCTTGGCTAATGGGGAGTTACTTGGGGAAACATCTCTTGGTTGTTGGGAAGGTTGAGGCCAGTCAAGGCTTGTAATCCGAAGCACATTTTTTCTGCTTCTCCCTTTCCGTACCCACTCTTTTCCGCTGACTTTTAAAGAAAAAGCATAGTTGCCGTGTGTGGAATGAGAAAAAAGCAGTACTTTTGCACCCGATTTAGAGTCCGACGGGGCCGAACAAGAGACTGCGGTTGCAGTCCGCCTCCCGGAAAAATCCGTTTTACAATTCATTTATAATGTACGCAATCGTAGAGATTAACGGTCAGCAGTTCAAAGCAGAAGAAGGCAAGAAGCTTTTCGTAAACCACATCTGCGGCGCCGAAAACGGCCAGACTGTTGAATTCGCTAACGTTTTGTTGGTTGACAACAACGGCGAAGTAAAGGTAGGTGCACCTACCGTAGAAGGTGCAAAGGTAGTTTGCGAGGTAGTTTCTCCGCTCGTAAAGGGTGACAAGGTACTTGTTTTCCACAAGAAGCGTCGTAAGGGCTATCGCAAGCTCAATGGTTATCGTCACCAGTTCACTGAGGTGACTATTAAAAACGTAATTGCTTAATCCTAAAAATTAGAAGAAATGGCACACAAAAAAGGTGTAGGTAGTTCTAAGAACGGCCGTGAGTCGGCTTCACAAAGATTAGGCGTTAAGATCTGGGGTGGCCAGACTTGCGTGGCTGGTAACATCATCGTGCGTCAGCGCGGTACGGTTCACTATCCCGGTAAGAATGTAGGTATGGGTAAGGATCACACGCTCTTCGCTCTCGTTGACGGCGTGGTTTCTTTCCACCGTGGCCAGCGCGACCGTAGCGTCGTAACGGTTACTCCCCAGGCTGAAGCTTAATGCTGGAGTAGATACTACTACAAAAAAGAAATTGAGGATATCTCCCTTCAACGGAGGTATCCTTTTTTTATATTCTGAGGTGGCTCACCTTTACGTACATGGAGAGAGGGCATTGATGGATTTTCGGCTTACACATGCCATAACGAGCAGAGCAACGATACGAAGGATGATGTATAGATTGGGGGTGGCAGGTATAAAAAACTATCTTTTGTTGGTAAACATTTGGGGGAGTATGCGTTATATGAGTAGGTAAATCAAATATTGCTGTCCGATAAAATGAAATTGTACTCCTTGTATGATAGGTTCTTTCATTGTGCGAATGTGCTGTCCATATTGGTGAGGGCGATGCGTTATCTTGTTGATAACATTCCCCCGCCTATAGATACGACAAAGGGCAAACACGAGGTATGATTCTTGTGTTCGCCCTTTCTAGTAGGTTGTTGTTATGGCAGCATGTTTACTGCCAATGAGGTCGTGTCGGGATGATTAGTTCATTTTCATTGCAGCCTGGTCGTCATACTGCTTCTGCAGCTTGACAAGCTCCTTCTTAAGTTGCTTGGTAATCTTTTCTGTACCAGGCTGACCATAGAGGTTGTGCATTTCCTTCGGGTCTTTATTCAGATTATAGAGTTCCCATTCGTTGATGTCGTTGTAGAAGTGAATCAACTTCCAACCATCTGCAGTGCGTACACCATAGTGACGCTTCACACTGTGTTCAGCAGGATATTCATAGAAGTGGTAGTACAGACTCTTACGCCAATTCTTCGGGTGCTTGCCTTCGAGTAAGGGCAGGAGCGATATGCCCTGAATGTCCTTGGGAATCGGTGCACCTGCTATGTCAAGGAAGGTTGGTGCGTAGTCAATATTCTGTACCAATTCCGATATTTCCCCCTTGGCACCACCGGGCAGACGCATGACAAGCGGTGTAGAGAATGATTCCTCATACATGAAACGCTTGTCAAACCATCCATGTTCACCCATGTAGAATCCTTGGTCAGAAGTATAAACAACCAGCGTGGAATCGAGCAGTCCAGTTTCCTTGAGATAGTCAAGTGTACGGCCTACATTGTCGTCAAGCGTCTTCAGCACCTTGGCATAGTCACGCATGTAACGTTGGTACTTAAACTCAGCCAGCTCTTTACCCTTCAGGTTACGGCTGTAGAAGTCAGCAGAAAGAGCGTTGTAGAAGGCATCGTAGGCATTGAGGTCAGTACTGTCCAGGCGATGTGTCATGTTGTGATAACTATCGGAGAGTCGGGTTTTTAGGCCGGGACGATCCATCTTTACGTCATAGACAATGTCCATGTGGTCATTGTTTGCAATTTCCATTTCTTGCGTCTTAGCAGCCTTACGACCTTCGTAGTTGTCGTAGAAATTGTCGGGCAGTGGGAATGTCTTGTCCTCATATTCTCTGAGGTACTTCAATTCCGGCAACCAGTCACGATGGCAGGCCTTGTGGTGAATGAAGAGCGCAAAGGGTTTGGAACGGTCACGCTTGTGCTCCATCCAATCGATGGCCTTATCGGTAACGATGTTGGTCATGTATCCACGTTCCACTACACGCTTATCATCCATCGTGATGAAAGTGGGATTGTAGTAATCACCTTGTCCGGGTACAATATTCCAAAAGTCAAAGCCAGTGGGGGTGGTTACGAGATGCCACTTTCCGACAATGGCTGTTTGGTAGCCTGCCTTCTGTAAGAGTTTGGGCATCGTTTGCTGACTGCCGTCAAATACTCCATGTTCGTTGTTGGTAAATCCGTTTTTATGCGAATGTTTACCTGTGAGCATACAAGCACGGCTCGGTCCTGAGAGCGAATTGGCTACGTAAGAGTTGACAAACTTTACACCATCAGCTGCAATGCGGTCGAGGTTGGGGGTTTCCACATAGCGGTTGTCATAACAGCTCATCATCTGTGCCGTATGGTCATCAGTCATGATGTAGACGATGTTGTAGCGCTGTTGGGCAGTAGCAGCAATGGGGAGGAGAAAAAGAGGGAGGAATTTCATAAAGAAAGATTGTAGGTGTCGGTCAATCGCCTGGCTGGAGACGTGCGTAACGCACCTATCTGTAATAAAGAAAAAGGAATGAAGGATAAAGCATGTACTTTACCCTTCATTCATTTTTGGAGTGAATTATAGTGGAGATTAAGCAGTAGCTTATTTCTCAGTCTGCGTCATGTTATAGACAATGTCCATAATCTGCTTGCCGAGTGCATCTGCTTCTTCCATCGTGTGTGCTTCTGAGTAAACGCGGATGATTGGTTCCGTATTACTCTTGCGGAGGTGTACCCACTTGTCAGCGAAGTCAATCTTCACACCGTCAATGTCCGTTACCTTCTCATTCTTGTAGAGATCCTTCACCTTCTGGAGGATAGCAAAGATATCCGTCGTCGGGTCGAGGTCAATACGGTTCTTGGCAATGTAGTATTGGGGAAGTGAGTCGCGGAGCTCTGAAGCACGCATACCCGTCTTAGCCAAGTGAGTCAGGATGATAGCAATACCTACGAGGGCATCGCGGCCAGAGTGAGCTGCGGGATAGATAACACCGCCGTTACCTTCACCACCGATGACAGCACCAGTTTCCTTCATCTTCGTTACCACGTTGACTTCACCTACAGCGGCTGCCGTATAGTTGCAACCATACTTTTCGGTTACATCGCGCAGACCGCGAGTTGAGGATAGGTTAGAAACCGTAGGACCAGGCGTGTGCTGGAGGATGTAGTCTGCACAAGCTACGAGTGTATTCTCTTCACCAAACATAGAGCCGTCCTCGCAAACAAGTGCCAAACGGTCTACATCGGGGTCAACCACAATACCGAGGTCGTGACGACCCTTGCGAAGGAGGTTGCGGATTTCAGAGAGGTGTTCCTTCAACGGTTCGGGGTTGTGAGCGAAGTCACCTGTAGCTTCCGTGTTGAGGCCGGTAACCTGCGTTACGCCGAGTTGACCGAGCAACTTGGGAAGAATGATACCGCCGACAGAGTTGACCGTATCGATGGCAACCGTGAAGTGTGCACGACGGATGGCATCAATGTCAACCAGTTCGAGCTGCTTCACCATTTCGATGTGACGCTGGTCGTAGCTGAAGTTCTTGGTGTAGCAACCGAGGCTATCCACGTCAGCATACTCAAAGTCACAGCTATTGGCCTTGCGTACTACTTCTGATGCTTCTTCAGGGGGAAGGAATTCACCCTTCTCGTTGAGGAATTTCAAGGCATTCCACTGACGGGGGTTGTGGCTTGCGGTAATGATGATACCACCGCAGGCACGCTCCATCGTTACTGCCAATTCCGTAGTCGGGGTGGATGCCAGACCGATGTTGACTACATCAAAGCCCATGCTCATAAGTGTACCACACACGATGTGGCTTACCATTTCGCCTGAGATACGTGCATCGCGACCTACCACAATCTTGCGACGGAAGGTGCGGTTAACAACCTTCTCACGAAGGGCTGCATAGGCGGAAACTGACTTTGCAATGTCTACGGGATTGAGTGTATCACCCGTACGGCCACCGATGGTACCTCGGAAGCCTGAGATGGATTTTATCAGTGTCATAATATATCTGGGGAGTTGTAAATTACTTTATGTAAGCGCAAAGATACGGCAAGGCACTCGGATAGGAAAGTGTTTTGCGAAGTTTTCTTTGCTTTTCTCAAGATTGTTTTTGAGAGTTCAATCTGACACTCATTGCTTCAAGCTCTAGCCTGATGAGTTAGTCGATAAATCGATTTGTCAGCGGGCCAAACTCTTCGATGCGGCGATCGCGCAGGAAGGGCCACCAGCGACGTACATTCTCGCAGCGTTGCTTGTCGATGTCGATGACAACGTTGACTTCCTCCTCTTTCGGAGCACGGTACAAAAATTCGCCTTGAGGACCTGCAATGAAACTGGATCCCCAGAAGCTGATGCCATTGGTCTGTCCCGAGGGGTCGGGTTCGTGACCTGTACGGTTAACGGCAATGACAGGTAGCCCGTTGGCTACGGCATGGCCGCGTTGTACAGTGGTCCAAGCTTCGCGTTGTCGTTCCTGTTCTTCGGGCGTGTCACTGCTTTCATAACCAATGGCAGTAGGGTAGATAAGCAGTTCTGCTCCTTGCAGAGCCATCAGTCGCGCACCTTCGGGGTACCATTGGTCCCAGCAAACCTGTACGCCCAGACGTCCGACGGAGGTGTCGATGGGTAGGAAGCCCAAATCCCCTGGAGTGAAATAGAACTTCTCGTAATATGCCGGGTCATCGGGAATATGCATCTTACGGTATTTACCAGCAATAGAACCATCGCGTTCGAAAACTACCGCTGTATTGTGGTAAAGGCCTGCTGCACGGCGTTCGAAGAGTGAAGTAACGAGTACGATTCCATGTTGGCGTGCTATTTCTCCGTAAAAGTCCGTGCTAGGACCGGGAATAGGTTCTGCCAAATCAAAGAGCTGTGTGTTTTCAGTCTGGCAGAAGTAAAGCGAATTATGCAGTTCTTGCAATACAACAAGTTGCGCACCTTGTGCAGCTACATCGGCAATGTTGCGAGCAAGCTTTTGTTTATTGGCTTCCACATCGGCACAGCAGGTCTGCTGTATGATGCCGACGCGTAGAGTGGTAGAGTTTGAAGTAGTCATTGTGAAAAAAGTAGGAATGAGGAAGGAATAAGAGAATGGTATGGAAGGAGGTTGTGCTTCAGTAGAGCTTCTGGTTTGTTTATGCCATGACCCCACGCGGATATTGCATGGTGGCACAGTGTAATGAACCGTGTTGACGAATCAGGGCTTGACAGTCCACTCCGACAATATCGTGTGAGGGGAAAGCTTGGCTAAGGGCGTGTGCTGCTTCTTCATCATGGTGTGGTTGGTTATAGGTTGGATAGAGTACAACACCATTCAGTACGAGGTAGTTGGCATACGTTGCCGGTAGACGCTCGCCGTCTTCATCATAGACAGCATCGGGCCAAGGAAGTGCAACCAGTCTGTAGGGAGCTCCCTGTGGTGTACGGAATGCCTGCAACTCTTGTTCCATCAAGCTGAGTTCCTGGTAGTGTTCGTCATTCGGGTCGGTACATTTCACATAAGCAATCGTATCATTCGGACAGATGCGTGCCAGGGTGTCTACATGGGAATCGGTGTCGTCACCTGCCAAATAGCCATGTTCCAACCAAAGGAAATGGTGAAGCCCTAATCGTTCGCCCAAGAGAACTTCAATGTGTGCTCGGTCGAACTGTGGATTACGATTGGGATTGAGCAGACATTCTGCTGTTGTAAGTAAAGTACCCTTACCATCAGTCTCAACACTACCACCTTCGAGAATGAAGTCAAGGCAGTCTACATACTTGCCGTGCAACGTATCTTTTAGTCGCGCATTGATGGCATTATCAAGTGAAGCTTCGAATTTGCCACCCCAGCCGTTGAAGGTAAAGTCAAGCAATTCGTTACCTTCCTGGCTTACAACCGTTAGAAATGCGTGGTCGCGCGCCCATGTATCATTGGTCGGACAGCTAAAATAGCGGATGTTTTGCGTAGCGCGTTGAGGAAGTTTTTCTTCAAGCAGTTTGCGTACAGATTCCGTGTCGGGGGCAACAATGAGAAGGGGTTCGCGTATGGCGATTTCGTAGGCCAGACGCAGGTAGCAGGCTGTAACTTCTTCGAGCATATAGGCCCAATCTGTTTCAGCATGTGGCCAGGTGAGTTGCACTCCGCTTTGCGGATACCATTCGGGAGCCAGTGTACGATGGTGCAATAGGGCTATATCTTCGGATGCCCCTGATTGATTGAATACCAATGTGTTGAAATCGTTTTGAGTAGATGAAGGGGTAAAATGTAAAGCCATAAGAGAGAACTGAAAAGGGGTTAGAGCTTACGACCGCGCAGATAGTTAATAAAGGCATCGGTCGTAGCGGGCATACCTGATGTCTTGACTTCCTGTTGGGGAGGAAAGAATTCAGGAGAATAACCGTCACCTCCCGTTGTGATAAACTCATCGGTAACCAGATAGTACTTCTTTTTGGGCTGGAGTACACACTGTTTGCCGTCAGGTGACTGGTAAATTAAAGCCGTCACTTGATTATTGGCGTTTTGCACAACTTTGAGTGGATCAATTTGCAGGTAGCCGTAGCGGCGGTTATTCTTGCCGAAGTTGACCAGTTTCATCAGTTGTTCACCCGTGAGTTGGTAGACTTTCAGTGAATTGGCAAAGGGGAGAGCCTCTCCCACATCGAGCACCGTGATTTTGCCTTGGGGAAGTCCGGCACGGATACTGCCGAAATGGCTGCAACCAATGACGACTGTATTAGGGTCTAACTTAGCAGCTTGGCGGTAAGCATGGGCGAAAGCTTGACAGATGAGGCTACCCACTTCCGTTTGACGGAACTTATAGTTTCGGTCATGCTCCATGGGGTGAGCTGAATAGGTCAAAACTTCGCCCAAAGGTGTACCTCCCTCCGTTCGGGTGTATTGCAACAAGGAGTCGATTTGAGTTTGCAGACGAGCCGGCTCTTTCTCCAGTACTTGTTTGGGAGTAACCTTGATAAGTTGGGGCTCGATGGCTGTGACGCGCATGGTATTGGGGTCGACTGTGCAGAGTAACATGGCAATGTGTTCGCCATGCCAGCCTCCCTGTACGATGGGGTAGCGCGCCTCGTTGATGTAGCCTTTTACTTCTTTGTGACTGTGTGCAGACAGTACACCGTCCCAAGTTGGGTCGTTGAGTTGGCTCAGACGGATAGCGTCTTTATCGTCCCAAACAGGTTGACCGTTTTCGTTCATGCGGCTTCCGATGTGTGTAAGGAGTAAGCGCAGATTGGCATCTGTTATCAGGGAAGCTTCGGGGAGTTTCATCACCGAATCCAGAACGGCAGGGTAATTACCGTCAAAGTCCAAACCGCCAAGTTTCCGTTTGCTGGCTTGTTGGGGAGTGGAGGAAGCGATGAGACCTGTAAAGGCTATGCGAAACTTCTTGCCATTAGGCAATTCGATAGTCTCCGTTGCTACGGGCTGACAGAAATCGGGAATGCACCCTTCCTTTACGTTACGTACGTTCGAGGCTACATAGGTCAAGTCCCATTGGGCTGGGCGAAGCGGACTGTTTTCCCACTTCGCAGCCAAACGCCGTTGTCCGTCATCAAACTCATGATTGCCCAGAGCTGAAATGCGGATGCCCAAGTCATTGAAAAATACGGGAAGCAAGGCTCCGTGAGTTGCATTATAGAAGTAACTGCCTCCGAAGTTATCACCAGCGGCTACCGTTACATGATAAGGGTAGACACGCTTCAGCGAGTCGAGGGTTTGCTTCACAGCTGGTGCTCCGGGAATTCCTTTACTATCATTGCGTACAAAGCCTGCATGGAAGTCGTTGAGCGAGAATACTGCTACTTTGACTTGGGCTTGAAGACTGAGCGTGCTGAGGCTGAGAGCGGCTAGAAGAGTGCTGAGTTTCATAAAGAAAATGTGTTGGTTGGCTATGAATAATGTGTGGGACGGTTTACGAACGGCTGATTTGCAGACCTGTTTTTGAAACAGACATATCCACAAACCGGGAATTGTCCGTTAACGGATGGTCTGTCAGCATTTTGCGTATGCGTCGAGCGGCTTCCTCATCTTTGGCTACCATATACATAAAGCCGCCACCGCCTGCACCTGGTAATTTGTAACCGTAACACAAATCGTCGATGCGCTGACAGAGGGCTTCGATAATCGGAGGATTTGTGCCCGCATCCAAAGCTTTGTTTTGCTCCCAAGTTGTGCGAACCATCTTACCGAATGCCTCCAGGTTATTTTGTTGTAAAGTATCAAACACGGTGAGTGCATGCTGCTTGATGTGGTCGAGCAAGTCAAGATGGTTGGTGTTGTTGAGAAACATGCCACGCACAATTTCAGCAAGAATGTTTTTGGCTGTACGTGTGACACCTGTGTAGTAGAGCAGGTGACAGGGACGTGTTTCGGGAGCTGTAAAGAGGGTATCGGGCAACCAGCGTGCAACGGCATTTTGGTCAAAGCCAGTTCCTGTCTGAAGAAGTTTAATGCCAGGCAGTACACCGCCGTATTGGTCTTGCCAACCGCCACCTGTCGTAAGCAATTGCTCAAGTACGAGCGTGCGGTTACAGATTTCGTTTTTGTCCCAACCTAAACCACAGAAATCACTGAGTGCTCCCAAAACGGTGGCAGCCAGAATGCTACTTGTGCCAAGACCCGAGCCTGCAGGAATGGCGGCCAAGAGCGTAATCTCAATGCCACAACCGAAGGCTTCGAGCTGTTGACGCAGAGTGGGGTAGCTTTCTTGGCTAAAGCCGGGCAGAAAGCCGACGAGGGTGAGTGCGGCCTTAGGAATAGAGAAGGGAGAACCTACTTTATTATATTGGCGCAATTCTTCGTACGTGGTGATGGTTTCCATAGCGCTCAAGTCGATGGAGCGGCACACGATGACAGGCTCCTTGCAGGGCTTCACATAGACTTGAAGCGGAGGCTGTCCGTTCATTTCGATAGCAAGATTAACCACATTTCCCCCTGTGGTGAGACTATAAGGAGGCGTGTCGCTCCAACCGCCAGCCATGTCAATGCGCACACTGCTTCGTGCCCATACGATTTGGTCGGCATAGGTGGTCATACGGGGTTGACACTTATGACGTAAAGCGTTGGCTGTAAGTCCTTCGCGCAAGAGGCTGAAGGCTTTTTCTTCTTCGCATCGAGCAATATCATCTTGTCCTAAATGACGAGCGGTTTCTGAACGAAACATAGCATCGTGGATGCGTGTCATCAAGGGGGCATCTTCTGGAAGCTTTTCTGGTTGTATCCAATGATTGGCAGCGTATTTGCTGGCAATGTCTTTGAGATTTGCCTGGTAGAATACACTGCGGTTCCAATTTTTTGCCAACAACGGAATGGTTTGCCCTTGCAGTTCGTGACGTTGCTGAATGAGGCGTGGCAGATTGGCTTGTTCAGAAAGTTCGTCTGCACTATAGCGTGGCAAACTTCTCCACAATTCGGTCGTGGATGGATTGGGGGTATCACTTAAGAACCAGTGAAGTAGTTCTTCGAGCTGTGTCAAGTCTTCACTTACAGGGAACAGACGTGCGGCTTGAAGGTCGTGCGTATGCACAAGTTCCTCGGGTTGAATGTTACGACGATGGAGCCACTCTGTAAAGGAATGCCCCATGTAGTGTGTTTGGTCGGAGATTAGGGAACCACGGAAGGCATCGTCAAAACCATAGGGGCGCAGGGCATAGGCATTTTCACCGATGGGTACCATGTCTACACAGATTTCATCGGCTAGTGTAACTTGCCAATCGTTTTTGGGAATGCCCGTGAGGATATGTTGACTACCATAGTGCCAACCTTTACCAAGATAGGAATTTTCTACCCATACACTCTTCGTATCGGCTTGGGGTGCATTGGCTATGCGTGTGTTTTGGGTGAAGACCGAACTTTGTAGTTTTACTCCTTTTTGAATGATGTAACGTTGATCCTTTACGCGGTTTTGAATGGCTACGGAGGAGGTAATCATGTCGGGTCCTGTACCATAATGGTAAAACTCTCCACCAGGTAATGGCAGAATAGCCACTTTCAAATCTGCTAATAGATTGTCGGGTTGGGAGGGATTTTCTCCCAGTGCACAGCCAAATTCACTATAAAGGTCGTAGTTCGCAGGGAGTTCCAATTGCTTGCCTGTAGGTGTGGTACTGCTTTCAACCTTTTCTGTGCGGCGTGTCTTTTCCATCAATCGGTGAACCGCTTTGTCCGAAAGAATCCAAACACCAATATCCATTAGCATAAGGTGGGTGGGCATGAGGCGAGACTGTTCTTCCGCCGAAGGCTTCTGAAGCATGAAGTCCAGCTGCGTAGGGCGTTCACGATTCATAAGGAATACGCCGTGGTGTGAGGCTTGTTGAGGGTCAGCCCAAAGTCCGTAGCATACAACGTCTGCATCGGGTATTTCCTGCAAAGGTTCTGTAGCGCGGAGCAGGACATCACCACTAGCGATGAGTGTACGTAGTGTAGCAGGTGCTTTTTGCAGTATTTCTTGATAAAGAGGAAGTTGTAGGTCGAGCAGCGTTTGGTCGATGCGTTGACCTCTAGCCCAACGAAAAACGGGTATAGGAGTCAAGATCTTTCCACTCGGTGCGTAGGCCGGCAGACGGCGACTTTGACCACCGGCATGAAGCAATATACGCTTGTCTGCAGCCAACCATTGTTCAAAACTTTGTTCTTTTGCTTCGTCTGTATAAGCAGAAGCGAGTAACCAAGCGGTGCCGCCTCCAGAACCCAACTTTTTGCCTGCCGGGTCGGAGGTGCAATAGATGTTAGACCAGTGTGGACTGGCTATTTGGTGAAATGTCTTGACAACATTGGGGGGGAGGGATAGCAGTGTTTGCATGGGATGGAGTATATAGCTGTATGACAAAGTAGCGTTGTATCTTGTGCGATACTTATATAATGAACGATTAGGAGAATATGCAAAGGTTGTGAGTGACCTATTGGAACGATCAGATTATTTCTCTTCGTTCGTTAGTACTTTGTCTGTGTGAAGGTCATTTGGTAAGCTCCCTAATTACATACAGACAAGTAGCTATGTGATACGGAGAGAATTGAAACTTATTGGAGTCCCTTTTCGTAGGTCTAAGTGAAGTACACACTTTATCTATATTATAATGTGTATTTCTTGCATACGACGCACGATTTTTCTCGTGATATCAACATTAGTCTCCTTCATCGTTTTGCGCAAAGGTAGTAACTTAATTTTGTTCGCGTTTCTTGCATCCAGCGTTTTGTATTTATACGCTTCGAGAAGAATTTGGGGAAGTGGATTTTGTTTAGTTTGCCTTCTAGTCAAATTCGCAAAGGCATTTTTCCACCTTCCGAAATGGTTCTGTCAAATTCGCAAAGGCATTTTTCCGCCCTCCGAAATGGTTCTGTCAAATTCGCAAAGGCATTTTTCCGTTCTCCGAAATGGTTCTGTCAAATTCGCAAAGGCATTTTTCCACCTTCCGAAATGGTTCTGTCAAATTCGCA
>OIHW01000028.1_pt1 | contig 74965 bp, 50 predicted proteins | sample 1582531 | NCBI WGS metagenome assembly OIHW01 (sample SAMN02675048, study PRJEB24791) | human gut metagenome, SKBSTL034 | isolation source: stool | host: Homo sapiens | place: USA
ATCCTAAGTTTGGTGGTGAGGAGTTTGCCAAGCTCGCCTTGGAGGGAGCTACCGAAAGTATGGTGCTCCTGAAGAACGAGGGTAATATCCTTCCTTTGCAGCATGGCAAGAAGATTCTCCTTACAGGTCCTAATGCTAATCAGATGCGTTGTCTGAACGGTGGATGGAGCTATACCTGGCAGGGTCATCGTGCTGATGAGTTTGCCGGCAAGTACAATACCATCTATGAGGCATTCTGTAATGAGTATGGCAAGGAGAATGTCATCTTGAACCAGGGTGTTACCTATAATGAGAAGGGAAAATACTGGGAGGAGAACGAACCTCAGATTCCGGGGGCGGTGGCTGCAGCGAAGGATGCCGACGTCATCGTGGCTTGCATTGGCGAGAATTCCTATACCGAGACTCCGGGCAACCTGACCGACCTTTGGCTCTCAGAGAACCAGCGTAATCTGGTCAAGGCTTTGGCTCAGACAGGCAAGCCTGTCATCTTGGTGCTGAATGAAGGTCGTCCTCGTCTCATCGCTGACATCGAACCATTGGCACAGGGCATCATCAACATCCTTATCCCTGGCAACATGGGCGGCGATGCTTTGGCAAACCTGGTATCGGGCAAGTCAAACTTCAGTGGCAAGATGCCTTACACCTATCCTAAGGAAATCAATTCGCTCGCCAACTATGACTTCAAGAAGAGTGAGGAGGTGGGTACGATGGAAGGTGCTTACGACTACAATGCGAAGATTACCCAGCAGTGGGGCTTCGGATATGGTTTGAGCTACACCTCTTACAAATATAGCAACCTGAAGGTTTCTCAGTCTGATTTCCGCCACGGCGACATCATCAAGGTGAGCGTGGATGTGAAGAATACGGGAAAGGTGGCAGGCAAGGAGAGTGTCCTCCTGTTCAGCAGCGATCTCATCGCCAGTATAGTGCCTGATGGTCGTCGCCTCCGTGCCTTCGACAAGATAGAGCTTCAGCCAGGTGAGACCAAGACCGTTACCTTCGATTTGAATGCCGATGATCTTGCCTTCGTAGGTTATGATGGCAAATGGAGATTGGAAGAAGGTGATTTCAAGTTGATGATTGCCGACCAGAGTGCTGATATCCATTGTACTGATACTTATCTATGGAAATCTGCTAACCGATAAAGTATATATAAAAGAAGAGTTTTAGAAAAGAGCGTACCAATAGTGGTGCGCTCTTTTTGTTTGCTGTATGCTCGGCATGAGCATTGTCTAATGGGTGCAAGTCCCGAGTAAGCCCTAATAGCGGGAATTACATAGCCAAAGGCAAGGTCGTTTTCCTCCTACTCGATTCTGGGCATTTATTTTGAAACAACTATCCAATGCCCTGTTTTAAGGCTGCCGACACGCTCCAAATAGCCAGTCTTTTTGAGAATAAGTAAATTAACTCGGCAATTTCATAAAAGCAAAATCCGTAAACAGCCATATATCAACTGTTTACGGATTACCTCAAGTGCGCCTGATAGGACTCGAACCTACACGTATCGCTACACCAGATCCTAAGTCTGGCGCGTCTACCAATTTCGCCACAGGCGCTTTGCGAGTGCAAAGATAAGGTTTGAAGTGGAAAAGACCAAACAATTTAGGAAAAGGGTTCCACTAAGTGTAAGAGTACAAGAGCGCAACGCTTCCCCAATGAAAGAGATGAAGGCTTTCCCCTACAACCACCCGTTCTTGATTCGCCAAAAGTACAGCCACAGGCGAAAGAAGGGATCGCGAAGGACTTCGTAGGGATAGTGACGAAGGAAGGCGGCATTGTGCTTGAAAGAATAAAAGAAACGATGAACGGCACTTTTGGACAGCTGCTTGCGCGGTATACGCGAGTCGTACTTACCGAAATTGCCCGATTGCAGGATTTCTATCAACAGGGACTTGCCTTCGTATGCGTCGGGCGGCAATAACAAATAGCGGTCGGGCATGCCGAAGAGGTATTTCATCAAGAACATCATGGCGGCGGTGAAACGCGTCATGTGCATCTGGTCTATCAACTTCAACGTACGCTGTCTGCTCTCTTCGGTTGCGGGTTGAATCAGTACAAAGTAATAGTCCATCAACTGCCTCATCCCGATGCCTTCACCAAAGAGGTGACGGTAAATATGAAGCAGAATATAGAAGCGGTTAAACTCTATCGTAGGCGACATCACCTCCTGCGCTCCTTCCTTTGTCAACGAAATCGCGTGGGAAAACTGCGTCTGACTTTCCTCCAGAAAATAGGCTTGCAAACGGCGGTTGTCCAACGGATCGTTCATCCACGAAGGTGTAAAATGCAGTTCCACCTCGGTCTCCTGAAAGTAAGGGAAGTGGATGTGGCAATACGTAATACTCCTTTTTGCCCCGTGGGATACAGCAAAATCGATTACCCGACGACGCACCTCGGCAAGCGACTTGTGCTGCAAGTCGCGCGGATGCAACCACACATCGATGTCACCTGGCGTGCGCAACTGCGGCTGGGGATAAAGCGAAGCCAAACTCTGACCCTTGAGTATGGCATAGTCATATCCCTGTTGCGTCAAGTAGCGGGCCACCTCTACACACTCGGCATTGAGCTGCTCGTTGCACTGCTCGATTTGCCGGGCCATGGCATACCATTTCAACAACAAATCCTGCGGAGGCAACTGCTCTTTGGGCAAATGCTTGTTGACTGGCTAACTGGTAAATGGTATGCCATGCCTCAGCCGTCGGCACAACGGGCAGTTGATCCCGGTTACCGGTTGTCACCTTCAGAAGATCAAAGAATAACTTCCATACCGGTCGCTCTTTCTGCTGTTTCATAATAAAGGTGTATAAGGGTCGATTCTATTACTTATCTCGTTTTCCTGGATGGCGCAGATTACTCCTCCTGATCATCCAGCCCGTCAAAGAGGCTGGGTTCTGGCGAAGCATCCACCTCCACAAGCTGTCTTTCGTCCGTTTCCTCCGCTACCTCTTCCGGTTCCGGGAAGCGTTGCGGTTCCAGCTCCTCGATGAGCTTCACCTCGCAAGTGGTCAGTCGTTTGCCCTTGGCCTTGTAGCTCTTGACACCGATAAACTGCTCCACGTCTACTTCCAAGGGGTCACGGAAGCTATCTGCCCCGCCGTAGGTGAGGCGCAAACGGGGATAAACCTGATCGGTCAGCAAGACGAAACGGGACTGCGGATTGTCGCCCAAGAAACTTTGGGGACGCGCCTGCGTCACACGCTCCAGGGTGAAACGCTTCACATAAGGGAATCCCTGTTGGTCAGCGTCAAAGAGAACGGCTGTCCACACTTTATTCTCGTCATACTTCTCCACACGGAGCAGTCCCGTCGGCTCATAGTGGTTGTTGATGTCGAAGGTCGTCGTATAGAACTGACCGTTTTCGAGCATCACGAGTACCCGGTCGTCGGAATGGAATTCACCCAAGTAAGCACCGCGCTCATCGTAATTGAGTCGTTGCACATCGTAGTCAAACCATACCTTCCGGCCTCCCAATGTGGATGCACCATGCGCCTTGAGCGTCACCTTGTGAACGTCTACACGCGTCAGCAGGTTGCCTCGGCTCTGACGGCCCTTGACCAGAATCTCGCCAAAGTCCTTATCAAAGCTGATGCGTTTCAGTTTCGGATTGGGGCGGAAGGTCACCTTGATGACCTCGGCCTCACCATTCGGGTTGGCACTGAAGTAAAGAATGCGACTGCCGGGCGTACCCGTAGTTACGTCGTATTCCCGGTCGTGCGTGATGGAGGTTACATTAAATCGCTTGATGTAGCAGGAGTTGGTGGCTGCATCGCGATAAACGGCATTGTAGATGGTACGCTTATCTCCCTTCTTGAACACAGCAATGTGGATAATCTCCACCTTCTTTTTCTTCTCCGCCTTCATGCGTTCGGTTTCGCCGATAAATACCTTCTCCTGCACGCGCGTCACCTTATACGTACCGTCGCGGTAGAAGATAATGACATCGTCAATCGGCGAACAGTTTTCCACAAACTCGTCCTTCTTCAAGCTGGTACCCATAAATCCGTCTTCCCGGTTGATGTAGAGCTTTTCGTTGGCTTCGATCACCTTGGTCGCTTCGATGTTGTCAAACGAACGGATTTCTGTACGGCGCGGATGCTCCGCTGCATATTTATCCCGAATCAGCGCAAACCAATTGGCAGTCACCTCGACCATATTCTTCAAGTCACGGTCTATGCGTGCCACCTCCTCGCGCATGCGGTTCATGAGTTCATCGGCCTTATCCTTATTAAACTTCAAGATGCGTGCCATCTTGATTTCCATCAGGCGCAGGATGTCATCGCGCGTCACCTCGCGATAGAAGCCTTCCTTAAAGGGTTCCAGGCGCGACTCGATGTGTGCCACTGCCGTGTCCATGTCCTTCGCTTGCTCAAAGGCACGGTCTTTATAAATGCGCTCCTCAATAAAGATGCGTTCCAGCGAGGCGAAATGCAAACTTTCCATCAGTTCCCCCCGACGAATGAGCAATTCTTTCTCCAACAACGAGCGGGTACTGTCTACCGAACGGCGCAACACGTCACTCACGGCCAAAAACTTCGGTTTCTTATCGTCAATGACGCAACAATTGGGCGAAATCGATATTTCGCAGTCGGTAAAGGCATAGAGCGCATCGATGGCCTTGTCCGAGGAGGTACCTGGGGCAAGATGTACCAGAATTTCTACCTCAGCGGCAGTATTGTCATCCACCTTGCGAATCTTGATCTTGCCCTTTTCATTGGCCTTGAGAATGGAGTCAATCAGCGAGGAAGTGGTCTTGCCGTAGGGAATCTCGCGAATGACCAGCGTCTTGTTGTCGAGTTTCTCAATCTTGGCACGCACCTTCACCGCTCCGCCTCGTAATCCGTCGTTGTAGCGCGACACATCGATTGAGCCACCGGTGAAAAAATCAGGATAGAGCGCAAATTTCTCCCCGTGCAGGTAGTGGATGGCGGCATCACAGAGTTCCCCAAAATTATGGGGCAATATCTTGGCAGAAAGGCCTACGGCAATACCCTCTGCGCCCTGCGCCAACAACAGGGGAAACTTTACAGGGAGCGAGATGGGTTCTTTGTTACGTCCGTCGTAAGACAGCTTCCACTCCGTCGTCTTAGGGTTGAACAGCACATCGAGGGCAAACTTCGAAAGTCGAGCCTCGATGTAACGGGGCGCGGCGGCTCCGTCGCCTGTAAGGATGTTACCCCAGTTACCCTGGCAGTCTACGAGGAGATTTTTCTGTCCCAACTGCACCAAAGCATCGCCAATCGAAGCATCGCCATGGGGGTGAAACTGCATGGTATGACCCACGATGTTGGCCACTTTGTTATATCGGCCATCGTCCAACCGCTTCATCGAGTGCATGATGCGACGCTGTACGGGTTTCAGGCCGTCGCCCAAATGGGGGACGGCACGTTCCAGAATCACATACGAGGCATAATCCAAGAACCAGTTCTGATACATCCCCGTCAGTTGTAAATTTCCCTGCGGGTCCTTTACATCCTGCGGTTTGTAGTCCGTATGGTTCTCGGTTTGTTCCTCCTGTGCTTCCGTTTCCAGGTCCGTACGGAGGGTATCCTCTGAATCGGTCGGATGGGAAGAAGTCTTGTCTTTCGTTTCGTTACTCATCGTGGGAATAGTTGGGATTTCGTTTATGCCCGGCAAAGTTTAAACTGGCAAGCAGAACGAATCCACTTGTAAACGTTTAGCAGAAAAGGGGGGATGGGGTAAACTTTGCGATAGGCAAGCAAATATAGTGATTTAGCGGCAGACCATCTGCGCTGCTCCCGCTTTTCAGCCATAAAATCCCCCTTTCCCGCTCACTGAAACCTGATTTTCATCCTGTCTCAACGCCAGGAAACCAATTCCTCCCATTCTTTGCGCTGCTTGGGCTTGGCTTCAGCCTCGGGTGCAACGTGTCCTACGGGCAACAGCACAACGGCCTCTTCGTTAGCGGGCAATTGCAACACTTCTTGGCAACGTGCTCCATCGAAATTGCACACCCAGCAGGTTCCCAGTCCCCGTTCGGTTGCAGCCAGACAAATGTGTTCGGCGGCAATGGCCACATCGATGTCTCCATGGTCTTTTCCGTCGCTCTTGCGTTTCCAGGAGAGGTCACGCCGCACCGTGCAGACGATGTAAAGGGGGGCTGTGCGAAACCACTCTCGGTCATAACAGGCTCGCAGCCCTTCCTTTGCTTCTTCGGAACGGACGACATAGAAATGCCACGGCTGAAAGTTTACGGCTGAAGGGGCCAGACGGGCACAGGATAACAAATACTGAATATCGTCTTCACTTACCGCTTCGGCGGTATAACTGCGCACGGAATAACGTTGCGCTACCAGGGATTGAAAGTTCATACTTTATAGTTGTGATTGTTACGTATTCTACTCAACGTTTTCCACACGGTTTTATTACGATGAATGGGGTTAAACGATACCCAGACTCTCCAAAAAGGACACGGAAAAACACGGAAGCAACCTTTTTCCGTCTGCTCCGTGTATTCCGTGGTTCATCTCTTTTACTACCACGGAAGAAACGGAAAAACACGGAAGCAACCTTTTTTCCGTCTATTCCGTGTGTTCCGTGGTTATCCTTATCACCTAAGAGAGGAACGAAGAACTCATCTGAAAACACGCAACCAAGTAAAGATTTGCACTCACTCAGCCTTCCTTGTTGACAATCCGAGTCTGACAATCCATCGATTGACATCAGTTCTCCAACCAACCTCTTCCGCGTGCCCCACGAAAAACTTATGCAGTACAACCAGTTATTAGCAATTATCCCGCGATGGCCTTCTGCACACGTGCATTCTACTTCCGATTTTCAAACAATGGTATTTCGCACGCTGCGGATTATCTCTGTTTACCAAACAATGGTGTTTCGCGCTCTGCGGATTATCTCTGTTTCGCAAACAATGGTGTTTCGCACTCAGCGGATTATCTCTGTTTACCAAACAATGGTATTCCGCGCTCAGCGGATTATCTCTGTTTACCAAACAATGGTATTTCGCACTCTGCGGATTATATCTGTTTCCCAAACAATGGTATTTCGCGCTCTGCGGATTATCTCTGTTTACCAAACAAGGGTATTTCGCACGCTGCGGATTATATCTGTTTCCCAAACAATGGTATTTCGCGCTCTGCGGATTATATCTGTTTGCCAAACAATGGTATTTCGCACGCTGCGGATTATCTCTGTTTGCCAAACAATGGTATTCCGCGCACAGCGGATTATCTCTGTTTCCCAAACAATGGTATTCCGCACGCTGCGGATCGTATATGTTTGAAAATCCCTCCCTAGTGCGCAACCTACCTAACGGAAGGGAGAGCAGAGAAAAAGGAATCGCCAGCTGTCCGAACCGTTCCGAACAACAGGCGAAATAAACTATCCACACTACCGAAGCCCCAAGCTGGAGATGCCTCAGCAGTTCGAAGCAGTACAGAAAGGATGCTACGCCCCGTCCTTATCTACTTGTGGATAAACCTAAGCGTAGGAAGCCCATGAACAGGGACAGGTAGCCGTTCACCCACGCACCAGCGAAAGAAGGTGAACGGTACCTGTCCCCTGTTCACCCAATCGCCGCATAGCAAAGCTCCAATCAACTACGACTACAAGATTACAAAAAAGACAGAAGTATTATTCAATTAGTACAATATAAACCCTATTAATCTTTTTTACCCCCCCCTATTTGAATATCCTACTATATATAAGTAGTTTTGCCCACAAGTTATAAATAATTCCACCCAATACCTGACAACTTCAGAGAACAATATTCTCATTCCAAAGTTCAAAGAGAACGAGCATACGCAAATAGAGAGTGGCCATCATTGCAACTTCTACCCGCAACATTCACCCAATGGCATGCTCGCATTGCCCATCATCCTTTATTAGAGACTCTATCACATTTACTCATCCTCGTCAATCATTTTCTCCACTCTCCCATTGACCATTACCCTCACAAGGAGGGACAGAGAATTTGGTGGCACACAAAATCACTATTATTATGTCAAATCACAATTTACTCCACAAGACCCTGCTATTTGCAGTCTGCCTCATGACCCACGTTGCCGTTTGGGGACAAAAGGTTGAGAGAACATTTACCGTGGGCGACATTGACTACAAGCTTCTAAATGCATACGAGGTGGAAGTCATTGGTGCTTCATTTTATGTATCTCAACTTCAGATTCCGACTACTGTTACAGCCACGAATTGGAATAACAAGACCTATACGGTCACGGCGATAGGCAACGAAGCCTTCTATGGTTGCGGCAGTCTAACAAGCATCAATATAGGTGATTCCGTTACAACAATTGATATCGGTGCTTTCACGAGCTGTAGCAAACTTACACGTATCACGGTCTCTTCAAACAACACAAATTATTCATCTTTGAATGGTGTACTTTTTGACAAAACACAACAAAGATTAATTCTATACCCTGAAGGAAAAATAGGAGAATATCAAATACCCAATTCAGTCACTACGATAGGAGACTATGCTTTTTCAGACTGCAATAAACTGACAAGCATCAACTTTCCCAATTCAGTCAAGACGATTAGGAACGGTGCTTTTATGTACTGTTTCGGACTAACAAACATCAACTTATCCAATTCCGTTACAACGATTGGAGACCAGGCTTTCTATCACTGCAGCGGACTGACAAACATCAACATACCCAATTCAGTCACAACGATTGGAAACGAGGCCTTCTATCAATGCAGCAGACTGACAAACATCGACATACCCAATTCAGTCACAACGATTAGAGAGGGTTCTTTTCAGAACTGCACCGAACTAACAAACATCAACATACCCAATTCAGTCACAACGATTGGAAACGAGGCCTTCTGGGGTTGCAGCGGACTGACAAACATCGACATTCCCAATTCAGTCACGACGATTGGAGACGAGGCCTTCTGGGGTTGCAGCGGACTGACAAACATCAACATAGGAAAATCCGTAACAACAATTGGATACGAGGCATTCAATGAATGCAGTAATTTAAGAACCCTGCATTTCTATCCTATCTATCCACCCACTATCAACTTCGGCTTTGGTAATTGCCCTAATCTCCAAACTATCTATGTTCCACAAGGAGCGTTTTATGTTTATTGGTCTACTCCACCTTTCTCTAACCATTTCTTGTACGATATTCAAGAAATGGACGAACCAGCAGGTATCGGCGAGGTAGAAACAACGGAGGCGCCGCAAAGCGGCAACATCTATGACCTCAACGGTCGCCTCGTTCGCACGGACGGCAACTTGCAGGCACTGCCCAAGGGCATTTACATCCTTAACGGCAAGAAGGTGGTACGCTAAGTATCCCCTTCTTCCCTTCTCATTATTCATTGCTAATCTTTTATACTCACAATGAAGAAAAAGAAAATGTATAACCATCCCCGCTGCCAGTGCATCTGCCTGGCAGCCGAGAACAGCCTCATGGCCATTTCTAACATTCCCGTAGGCGGCGAAACAGACCGTTACGACGCATCGGGAAAGGACTTCTCCGCAGACTCCCACGCATGGGATACGGACGAATGGGCGGAATAAATTCCGCACGACCATACCTATATTAACCCAAGAGGGTCAATCTACCAATCGGCAGATTGACCCTCTTTCATTCAAATCAGGCTGTATTGAGACGCTCATGAAGTACGGTCGCGGCATGCCGCGACCCATTGCAAAAGACCGAACATGCCATCGAATAAGATACTTCTGCTTTGGGTCGCGGCATGCCGCGACCGTACAACAACAAGAACAACAAGAAGAACAACACCAAAAACAAGAAGAACAACAAGAAAGAAGAAGAGCAGCAACCAGTACGGCAAGAACTGCTACACAAACACGCTCAACTTGGCTTACTCCGCCACACGACTCAACCGAGCCAGATAATCATAATGTTCACCCTCGGCGAGAAGCTCGGCACAAAAGCCGTGGGCACGGGCGATACGTTCGAGGGTCGGGAAGTCCAGGTAAAGCCAGGGGAAGGAAGCTCCCTTCACATTGCGGTACTGCATGGAATAGGTCAATTCGCCGTAATATCCATCGGTTTCGTCCCAGTCGAACGTGCCGTCCTCGTCTTCGTAGAGATAACGCAGATCGGAAGAATCGAGCAGGACTTGACCTGCGGGGGTGAGAAGCTGATCGAGATGCTGGAAGAAGGTGGGCAAGGCGGCAATGCGCCCCACAATGCCGATACCATTCATCAACATCAGAACCGTGTCGTAGCGTTCGGTCACTTGCCAAAAGTTTTGCACCCGTGCCTCTCGCACGCCACGTTCGCGCATGGTCTGCACACCGAGTTCAGAAAGGTCGATGGCATGGACTTCGACTCCGCGTGCTTGAAGTACCAACGAGTGACAACCAGCGCCGGCTCCTACATCCAGCACTTTGCCTGTAGCGAGCGAAAGTGCCTGTTGTTCAAGGGGCGGCATTTCTTCCCAGGTGCGAAACAGTGTCGATACGGGAATTTCGTCTTCGTCAAAATCGGGGGAGAACACACGGAGACGGGCTGCACGCCGCTCCTTCCAATAATCTGCGATGGCGGCACCCATCGGGTCGGGATGATGAAGGGTCATGAGTGAGACGGGGATTGGGGGGTAGAGAGTGGTTATGAATTTATCAAGTGAATTGTGGTGACGATGAGTCGTTGGGAGTCGAGTCCAATCGACAGGTATCGATTGAAATTGACTCACGTGAAGGGGCGAAACAGCTTTCAGACGCTCAACCGCCACGCAATATTACGCATAAATCACCGTGTCGCCAACGGCATGCTGACATTTCCACCTCCTTCCTGAGGATATAAGTAGGTGTAGAAAATTATTTTATATCATTCAATCCAATTGCTTGCACATGCCATCACCTTGTTGCACTGCATTTTCTGCTTCTGTATTCAGTCACATAACCCGGCCGCTCTGATTACTTTACCCGCACTTACGTTGCCTCAGAAAATTCCACTAACTTTGCGGCTCAGATTTTTGACAATAAAACCGACTAAGATTCAACAAACATCCATATACCTATGCAACAGACCAAGCACTACTCCGGACTCACTGCAGCCGAAGTTAATGAAAGTCGGAAGCAGCACGGCGAAAACGTACTGACTCCTCCCGACAAAGAATCACTCTGGACGAAATTCTTTGCCAAATTTGGCGACCCTCTGATTATTATTCTGCTCATTGCCGGTGTGCTGAGTGTGGGCATTGCCTTCTACGAATTCTTCGGACTGGGCCACTCTGCTGAAGTTTTCTTTGAACCTGTCGGCATCTTTGTTGCCATTCTGCTGGCCACCGGACTTGCCTTCTACTTCGAGATGAAGGCTGACAAGGAGTTTGCCATCCTCAACCAGGTCAATGACGACGAACCCGTACAGGTGATTCGTGAAGGACGCTCTATGAGTATTCCTAAGCGTGAAGTCGTTGTGGGTGACATCGTGGTGCTCTCTACGGGTGAAGAGGTGCCTGCCGACGGCGAATTGCTGGAGGCTGTCACGCTGGGCATTGACGAGTCTACCCTGACGGGTGAACCCATCTGCCACAAGACAACTCGTCCCGAGGAGTTTGACCCCGAAGCGACCTTTGCCTCTAACATGGCGATGCGTGGCACCAAGGTGATGGAAGGTCACGGCGTGATGCGTGTGACGGCTGTGGGTGACCACACGGAAAACGGCAAGGTGTTTGTGGCGGCACAAATCGACGACAGTGTAAAGACGCCGCTCAACGAGCAGTTGGAAGGACTGGCTGGTCTCATCTCGAACGTGAGCTATGCCATCGCCGGACTGATTATTGTCGGCAGACTGGTGAAATACTTCGACTGGGAACCGATGGCCTGGTCACTGGCGATACCGACGGTTATCTTCTTCTACCTCGTCATTGCCAAATTCCCGAAATGGAAGAGTGTCCGTTGCGTGGCCACACTGATTACCTTCTTTGCCCTGTTCATTGGTTGCGTACTCGGCTTGAATGAAACGCTGGGGGGTGGCACACTCGATGCGCTGCTTACGGAAACGCTCCAAACGCTGATGATTGCCGTGACGCTGATTGTGGTGTCGGTGCCTGAAGGTTTGCCGATGGCGGTGACGCTGAGCTTGGCTTACAGCATGCGCCGCATGTTGAAAACCAACAACTTGGTGCGCAAAATGCACGCTTGCGAAACGATGGGTGCCACGACGGTTATCTGTACGGACAAGACGGGTACACTCACTCAGAACCAAATGACGGTCTATGAGACCAGTTTCTACGGTTTGACTGCCGAGCAGCAACTGGGTACGGACGAAACGAGCCTCCTCATCCAAGAAGGTATCGCTGTGAACTCAACGGCTTCCTTGGAATTTAGTGCCGAGAAAAATACGCCTTCGGTATTGGGTAATCCTACGGAAGGTGCCCTTCTGCTCTGGCTTCACAAGCAGGGCGTGGAATACTTGCCCCTCAAGGAGAAGGCGGAACGCCTGGAGGAACTTCCCTTCTCGACGGAGCGTAAATACATGGCTACGGTGGTTCGTTCGAACGCACTGCCGGGCAAGCGCATCCTTTATGTGAAGGGGGCTCCCGAAATCATCTTCGGACTCTGTCAGCAGAGTTGCGTAGAAGGTATCACGAAGGAGAAGGTCGACGCACAGTTGCTCGGCTATCAGCAGAAGGCCATGCGTACGTTGGGCTTCGCCTACCAGGTGTTGGACGAAGGCGATGCGACCTTTGACGAAACGCACGTCACCGCCACACACTTGACCTTCCTGGGTATTGTGGCCATTGCCGACCCTGTACGCAAGGAAGTGCCTGCGGCGATTCGCCAATGTATTGATGCGGGTATCAGCATCAAGATTGTAACGGGTGATACACCGGGTACGGCCAAGGAAATCGGTCGCCAAATTGGTCTGTGGACTGACCAAGACAGCGAGGACCACATCATTACGGGACCGGAATTTGCCGCACTCAGCGACGAAGAACTGTGGAAACGCATTTTGGACATTAAAATCATCTCACGTGCCCGTCCGATGGACAAGAAACGCCTGGTAGAAACCCTGCAAAAGAAGGGACAGGTGGTTGCCGTTACGGGTGACGGAACGAACGATGCACCGGCCTTGAAGGCTGCCCACGTGGGGCTGTCGATGGGTGACGGTACGAGTGTGGCAAAGGAGGCTTCTGACATTACGATTGTCGACAACTCCTTCTCTTCGATTGCCCGCGCCGTGATGTGGGGCCGTTCGCTCTATCAGAACATTCAGCGCTTCATTCTCTTCCAGATGACGGTCAACGTGGTAGCCTGTCTCATTGTGCTCTTCGGTGCCTTCTTCGGCACGGAGTCTCCGCTGACTGTCACACAGATGCTTTGGGTAAACTTGATTATGGACACCTTTGCCGCTATGGCACTGGCTTCCCTGCCTCCTTCGGAAGCGGTGATGAAGGACCAGCCCCGTCCGCGTACGGCATTCATCATTACGCGTACCATGCGTGTGGCGATTGTCGGTGTCGGTGTGCTCTTCACAGCGATGCTGATTGGCTTGCTCTTCATCTTCCAAAACTATGACATTGCCTCCTTGACGGCCCTCACGAACTTGGCCGCTTGCCGCAGCACGGTGCCTGCACTGAGTGCCTACGAGCTGAGTATGTTCTTCACCATCTTCGTGATGTTGCAATTCTGGAACATGTTTAATGCCCGTGCCTTCGAGACGGGGCGCTCTGCTTTCCACTTCAAGGGTTGCCAAGGCTTTGGCTTGATTGCCCTGCTGATTTTGGTCGGTCAGATTGGCATCGTGACCGTTGGCGGCAAGATGTTTAGCGTCACTCCGCTTTCTTCCATCGACTGGTTGCTGATTATCGGCGGCACTTCAATCGTGCTGTGGGTTGGCGAAGCGATGCGACTGGTAAGCAAAAAGTAAAATCGGTAAGAAATAAGGTTGGGAGGACGGTCCATCGAGATACTTGATTAGTGAGTTCGCTGATGGCAGGCTTCTCGAAATACAGTTATTTCGATGGATTGTTTCCTCTCCTCTTTAACCCTTAACTACACACTCTCACATGATTGATATTTTCATCCTGGTCCTGTTGCTTTGGGCAGCCTTCAGCGGCTGGCGCGCAGGATTCATTAAAGAAGTCATCTCGACCGTCGGCTTTCTCGTCGGTCTGTTAGTTGCTGCTACCTGTTACAGTCAGTTCAGCCAATATTTGGCGGTCAACGGTACAGAAAGCAACATGATGACCAGCATCATAGCCTTCTTCCTGCTCTGGATTGTCGTGCCCATTCTGTTGGGCTTTGCGGCAAACGTACTGACGAAGGCACTCAAGGGTATGAAACTGGGCATTCCGAACTCCATCCTCGGTGCCGCAGTCAGCGTACTTAAGTTTTTCATCCTGATCAGTTGCGTGCTCAACGTGATGCAGACCCTCCACATCCTCAATGAAGAGAAGACGGAAACGTCTCGCCTCTTCAAACCCGTGACGGGTGCCCTGCAGACGTTCTTCCCCACGGACTCTACCAGTCAGTACACGACTCCCCTTCACGAGGAAGTGACTTCTGACACCGTGTGGGTGGAAATGAACCCCACGCATACTGAGAAAAAATAGCATTCCGTACTTATGGCATCTAATGAATATGTAAAGGAATTGGCGGACAAAGGCTATGAATATGGCTTTACCACCGACATCCATACTGAAATCATCGAAAAGGGCCTCAACGAGGACGTGATTCGGCTGATTTCAGAGAAAAAGGGCGAACCGGAGTGGTTGCTCGACTTCCGTCTGAAGGCTTTCCGCTATTGGCAGACGCTCGAACAGCCTGACTGGGCGCACGTCAACCTGCCTGCCATTGACTACCAGGCGATTTCCTACTATGCAGATCCGACGAAAAAACAGAAGGACGAAGGTAAAAAGGAGATTGACCCGGAATTGATGAAGACCTTTGACAAACTGGGTATTCCCCTCGAAGAACGCATGGCCTTGGCGGGCGTGGCGGTCGACGCGGTGATGGACTCGGTCAGTGTCAAAACGACTTTCAAGGAGAAACTCCAGGAAAAAGGCGTCATCTTTAGTTCCATCTCAGAGGCTGTTCGCGAAAATCCCGAATTGGTACGCAAATACCTCGGCACGGTGGTTCCTTATCGTGACAACTATTTTGCGGCACTCAACAGTGCTGTATTCTCTGATGGCTCGTTTGTCTACATTCCCAAGGGGGTACGTTGCCCGATGGAACTCTCTACTTACTTCCGTATCAATGCGGTCAACACGGGACAGTTCGAACGCACGCTCATCGTTTGTGACGATGGGGGCTACGTGAGCTACCTCGAAGGTTGTACGGCTCCGATGCGTGACGAAAACCAACTACACGCGGCCATCGTGGAAATCGTGGTCAAGGAAAATGCGGAGGTAAAATACTCTACCGTACAAAACTGGTATCCGGGCGATAAAAACGGCGTGGGCGGTGTGTATAACCTCGTTACGAAGCGCGGTCAACTGCGTGGGGCGAACTCGAAACTTTCGTGGACGCAGGTGGAAACGGGATCGGCCATCACGTGGAAATATCCTTCGTGTGTCTTGATGGGGGATAACTCGCAGGCGGAATTCTACTCGGTAGCTGTGACCAACAATCACCAGGAAGCGGACACGGGTACGAAGATGATTCACATCGGTAAGAACACGCGCAGTACGATTATCTCAAAGGGTATTTCGGCTGGCAAGAGTCAGAACTCTTACCGTGGTCTGGTCAAAATCGGTTCGAAGGCAAGCGGAGCGCGTAACTACTCTTCGTGCGACTCTTTGTTGCTCGGCTCGGAATGTGGGGCGCATACTTTCCCTTACATTGACAATGCCAACCCGGACGCTACGGTTGAACACGAAGCCACGACTTCTAAAATTTCGGAAGACCAATTGCTCTATTGCAACCAACGCGGCATTCCGACAGAGGACGCGGTTGCTCTGATTGTCGGTGGCTATGCGCGCGATGTGATTAATAAACTTCCGATGGAGTTTGCTGTCGAAGCCCAAAAGCTCCTCAGTGTCTCGCTGGAAGGAAGCGTGGGGTAACAACCTTACTTGGAAGTGCACTGTATAAAGGATGGTGTACTACGACACGGTCTCAAGGGGCTATAGGATGTGTTCCTCTGCTGCTTGAGGTTTTTAACAACCACGGATTCAACGGAAGGAACGGAATTTACGAAACTTGAAGCTTTCGTATTTTCCGTTCCTTCTGTATTTTCTGTGGTTCTTGCTTGCACGGAATAACGACTTGGTGCAATGCTTCTGCTGGTTGAGTTATTAACCACGAAATGAACGGAAAATACGGAAGACACGGAACAAAGAGCTTCCGTGCATTCCGTGGTTCTTGCTGAAACGAAAAAAGGGGACAGCTACCGTTCATCCAATCGCAAATGCTTATGGTGTGAACAGTAGCTGTCCCCTTTAATAGAATCTTAGTAAGAGATAACCTCTTGATTACTTATAAGTCACCTTCTGTGCTTTATCGTCAGCATAAATACATTCCTTCAGTTCATCTGCACTGATACGAACTGCATCGCGCGTCAGCTCGGGCACATTGTAACTCTTAGTCAAGAGTATATTTTGCTCGGGATCTTCCTGAGGCAATAAGAAAGCCTTGTGTCCCTTGCCCTGGCGGTCAAAGTAAGCAATGTAAGGACGAGTATAGGAACCATCGTCCCGACGCGAACTAAAGACCATCCAACGCCCGTTGGAGCTCCACGAATGGTAACTGTCTACTGCCGGACTGTTCGTAGCTTGAAGGGCATATACACTATCAGTTTCGAGGTTCTTGACGTAAAGGTCAGAAGACTTATGCCAGATGTGGAACTGACCAAAGTCTGCCAACGTAAAGAGCACATACTTCCCGTCTGGACTCACACGAGGCACTGCCACACTCTTGCCTTGCGCTACTGCATCGTACTCTACCACGGGAGCACCGAAGGTACGCGTGGCAGGATCGAAAGTAATGCTCATCAAATTGTAACGCACATTCTTGCAAATCTGCGTGATGAGATTGATGCGTTGCTCAGTCGTCGTGTTGGCAAACTCAGGCACATAAGCAGCACAATAATAGATTTTCTTTCCATCAGGTGACCAGCAAGGGAAGGTTTCCAAATAGGTATCAGTCTTGAGGATATTGGACAATTGACGTTTGTCAGCATCATAGAATACGAGATCAGAACCATAGTCTACGACATCGATCTTTTCATGATTGGCCATGTAGAAAGCCTGTCCCGTTTGATTGGATGAGAACACAACCCAATTGCGAGTAGGATGCCAAGAAGGATAAACGGAATTAGAAAGTACGGAGTCTGCCTTCATATCCATCTTGTGCGCCTTTCCGTCTTCAACAAAGACAGTTCCGCCATGCTTGGCACGCACGTGGAAAAGCATACGACGCGTGCTGTAATTCTGATAGTTATGGCAGTTGATGCAATGATTGTTATCCGCATCAAATGTGCGGTTATTCTCATAAATGGTATGCACCTGGAAGGTTTCCAAATCACGCTGATAAAGTCCCAACTGACGATAAAGTTCGTAGGAAGGCTCTATCAAACGATACGAGAGGTAGCGATCAATGGGCTCTGGAGCGACTGTAAGCTGATAGGCGGGAAAACGTACCCATGCACCGTTGCGTTGGGCATAGAGCGTAACGGTCAATTGCTTGCCCTGATTAGCTTGCAAAAGGTCACGCCAGGCGATGGAGTCAAAACGAAGGGTGGTATCATCTCCCTCGCTGGCAGCTACGACTTGCTTGCCATTGCCTTCAACTGAAGCCACAAAGGCTTCACCGGCCGCACGCACTTGAATATTGAGCGGGGCGATGTTGGGGGGAATCGTGATGTTCCGATAGTCGGGATAGATGGAGGGATTTTCCTGTACAGCTGTACTATTGGCCGGTACCTCGGCTTGAGGTTTTCCACAAGCTACAAACAGTAACAGCAGAACGAAAGATAGAAATGAATAATTTATGCGCATAACAAAAACGATTCTTGACAAGTTCAACCAATGTCAGTAAAAGAATGCAGGCAGAACATACCTGCCCAGTCAATAAACGCTTAAACTGGTCTGGTTGAAAATGCCCTTCATTGTTAGAAGGAATTAGTTCACACCGGCATTTTGAGTATTCTCAGTAGGCTTTTCCACCTGGTCGGGATCATTATTTTCGGTGTAATAATAATATACATAGGTGCCCAGCCAACGTTCGCGCAGTTCGCGACGAAGAGCCAAACGATCATTGACATAGGGCTTGGCATCAACCATAAAAGAGCGAATCTGATCGGGTACGAAACGACCGATTTGCGGGAATGCATCCAAAATTTCAGGCTGCTTGAGGGCCATGATGGCCAAGGCTTCCTGCATACAGAGCGGGAAGGTTTTCCCCTTTTGCGCCCAAATCTGTGCACGAACGATAAAGGACTGCAGGTCTTTCGAATAAAGACAAGCAGCAATCGAAGTAACCAGGGTGGCATCAGAGCCTGAAGAAAGACCTACGTTATAACCTAAGAATGCCGGACTGCGATAATTCTGTTCAAACAGGTCCTCTTGTGGATAACGCGAAAGTACACGCTGCCAATTGTCGTCAGCCTTGAGTTGATCGTCATGCTGTAACCACGTTTCGCAACGCTTCACAAAATCACCTTCAAGGGGCGTTTGCCGCAAAAGTGTCAAGTAACGCTGACAAAGCTCCTTTTCGCCATTCAGCAAGGAGGCTAATGCCAACCGCTTCAATGTATAAATGCGAGGACCATTCATCACCATTTGGTCCATTGCATTGCGATAAGCACAATTGAGCAAACCAGCATACAAATTACAATCGGTCAAGAACAACCCGTACTCCTCGCTGCCATCATGCTCTTCCAAACGTTCCTTCGGATAATCATAAGGCAATTCGAAAATCCCTTCCAACAACTGATCTGTCTGTAGTAAGGCTATAGCATGATAAGCGGCTACTGCACGGCTCGGTTGCTTGGCTTCACGAGCTTCCTCTACGATGGTATTCCAATCCTGTGCCTCAGTCAATAATTGGAAACGTGCGGTACGCATCACGTTGTCATTATAATGGTAAGCCGCCCACGTGGCAACAGCTGGGAGTGCACAGGCCAACAACACCCCGTAAGGACGAACTCCAGACCCAACAGCCGTTTGTCTCTTACGACGAATGAACCACATTCCCCCCGCCAAAATACCAGAGACAACCAACACGATGGCAGCAATCAGCAGAAAGAGCGAGGGTTCATTTTTATAGTACAGATTGATGCCTTTGTAAAGCATCCAGGCCAATTGACCACCTGCCGCTAAAAAGCCCAGACCTTCCCACCGACGAGGTAAACAGGTCGCATAATCGAGCAAGCGAGCCGTCAAGGTGTATACCCCGGCCAACACGAAAGCACCCAACCACGGACTCTTAAACAAGAGCAGTGCCCACCGACTGCAGGCATAAACTGCGCCCAAAGGCTGGCTTAACAAGAAGTGCATGGTTTCGGAGGAAGTCGAAACATAACTATCCTGCTCGGCACGGGAAAGCACATCGCCATAAACCCAACCCAAGAACAGGAAAAAGGCTACGAAGCCCAAACCGTAGGTTAAGCCACGTGCTACCTGCGGACGAAGCATGCAACAAGACTTGGAAGAGGCTGTCCTCGACACGGTGTTTGTTGCTGACTGCGAAGCAGCCCCACGAACGCGCGGGGCTGCTGAAGATGAATGCGATTTAGTCACGATTATCAAAGATTTATTTTCCACGCAAAGGTACAAATTATGAGGTAAAGTGTTAACTTTGCGCTCCAAATAAAACGCGTGCCCGAGGCTTCTCTATGAAGGTTGGCAAACTTGAAGTAACCACGCTGAAAGCAAAGAAGTTAGACACTGACAGCGTCCCAGATGAAATTTCCTTTTTCATCGCTTCCACGGATTCCAAACCTTCGCCCTACTTATCTCTTTTCCACAGGTCTCTTTTCCACAGGCACGCTCCACAAATTAGAATAACAGCATGTTTGAAAATCTCTCCGAAAGACTTGAACGGTCCTTCAAAATACTGAAAGGTGAAGGCAAGATTACCGAAATCAATGTGTCTGAAACCTTGAAGGACGTGCGTCGCGCCTTACTCGATGCCGATGTGAACTACAAGGTTGCTAAAAACTTCACGGACACGGTAAAGCAAAAGGCTTTGGGTCAGAACGTACTGACCAGTGTAAAGCCGGGTCAGCTGATGGTCAAAATCGTACACGACGAATTGGCGCAACTGATGGGTGCCCATGCCCGCGAATTGAAACTGAGCAGCCGTCCTTCAGTCATTTTAATGGCAGGTTTGAACGGTGCAGGTAAAACGACTCTCTCGGGTAAGCTCGCTTTCCACCTCAAGCAGAAGAAGCATCGCAAGCCGTTGCTCGTAGCCTGCGACGTTTATCGTCCTGCAGCTGTTGAGCAACTTCGCGTATTGGCTGAACAGATTGAAGTGCCCATCTACATGAATCTGACGGAGAAGGACCCCGTGAAGATTGCACAAGAGGGTATTCAGGAAGCAAAGGCTAAGGGATACGACACGGTCATTGTCGATACGGCTGGTCGTTTGGCTGTAGACGAAGAGCTGATGAACGAAATCGCTGCCATTAAGGCCGCTATTAACCCGGATGATACGCTCTTTGTCGTAGACGCCATGACGGGTCAAGACGCAGTCAACACCGCGAAGGAATTCAACGACCGATTGGACTACGAAGGTGTTGTACTGACGAAGCTCGACGGTGACACACGTGGTGGTGCAGCTCTTTCTATCCGTACTGTCGTTGACAAGCCAATTATGTTTGTCGGTACGGGTGAAAAGATGGAAGCACTCGATGTGTTCCACCCCGAACGTATGGCAGACCGTATCCTCGGTATGGGTGACATCGTCAGCCTCGTAGAACGTGCACAAGACATCTTCGACGAAGAAGAGGCTCGCAAGTTGCAGCGCAAGATTCAAAAGAATAAATTTGACTTCAACGACTTCTTGGCACAAATCCAGCAGATCAAGAAGATGGGTAATCTCAAGGACTTGGCTTCCATGATTCCAGGTGTGGGTAAAGCTCTCAAGGATGTGGAAATCGACGACAACGCCTTTAAGGGCATTGAGGCTATTATCCTCTCCATGACGCCGAAGGAACGCGAGAACCCTGAAATCCTCAACAAGAGCCGTCGCGAACGTATCGCAAAAGGTTCGGGTACGAAGGTGCAGGACGTAAACCGCCTCATCAAGCAGTTTGATCAAACGCGCAAGATGATGAAACTGGTGACGGGTGCCAACATGGGCAAACTGATGAAGCAAATGCCTAAAATGCCCGGCATGCCAGGTATGCCTAAAATGAAATAAGAACATCATCAAACCCAGGATACTGCTTAACGGGCAGCATCCTGGGTTTGTAGTTCGTAAGGGATAATCCTATTTTATCCTCTACCAAAAGTAACTTTTCAACCTCATAGCCCCATGCAACTGATCAATGGAAAGGCAACAGCCGCCTTAATCAAACAAGAAATAGCAGAAGAAGTAAAGCAGATCGTGGCCCATGGTGGTAAACGTCCGCATCTGGCAGCCGTGCTCGTTGGACATGATGGCGGTAGCGAAACCTACGTACACAACAAGGTTCTGGCTTGCGAAGCTTGCGGTTTTCAATCGACCCTCGTCCGCTTCGAAGAGAATGTCACCGAAGAGGAACTCTTGAACTGCGTAGACCAACTCAATAAAGACACTGATATTGACGGATTCATCGTACAGCTCCCCCTCCCTCGACACATCAACGAACAGAAAATAATTGAAGCCATTGACTACCGCAAAGATGTTGACGGATTCCATCCCATCAATGTCGGGCGTATGGCAATTGGTCTGCCCTGCTTCCTTTCAGCTACTCCCAAAGGTATTATGGAGTTACTTCGACGTTACCACATCGAAACCTCTGGACGCAAATGTGTTATTTTAGGACGTTCCAACATCGTCGGAAAGCCCATGGCACAACTCATGGTACAAAAGCAATACGGCGATGCGACAGTGACGGTCTGTCACAGTCATAGCCGCAACTTAGTCAAGGAATGTCAAGAGGCTGATATTCTCATTGCAGCCATAGGCCAACCAGGCTTTGTCACAGCGGATATGGTTAAGCCCGGTGCTGTAGTTATCGATGTCGGCACAACCCGTGTACCCGACTCCACTCGTCCCAAAGGCTTTCGTCTGCAAGGCGACGTAGACTTTGAGACAGTAGCCCCACACTGTTCTTACATTACTCCCGTACCTGGTGGAGTTGGCCCGATGACCATCTGTATGTTAATGCTCAACACCCTCGAAGCAGGCAAGAAAACATATTATCCCGACCTTTGATAATGGATTGGAAAGCAACTTTCCTACCTTCTGATAGGAAGAAAGCGGACGTCTCTATTTCGATAGAGGCGTCCGTTTTCTTCCTTTTTTGCAACCCGACTCCCCTATAATGCCTGAGTTCTGTAACAGGTTTGGTAATAATGGAAATAGAAAGATTAGATATACAAGAAATTACGTATTTTTGCTCCCATTCTACGAAGAACATACAAATCAATTACTAACATAAAAAATCAACAAGCAATGAAAAGAATTACCCTTTTCTTCTTTGCACTCTTTGCTATCATGATGGCAAAAGCGCAAAGTACCTTGCCTGAATTCTCTACGGAAGAAAACCCCGTGTGGTACACCGTACAGTTTAAGGCAGGCGGCGACAACATCTTCTTGTCCGACAAAGGTGCGGGACAGAAGATGAAGACCAAGGCTGGTAATCCAGCAACAAACGAACAATTCCAATTCATTGGTACCAGCGAATCTTACAAGATGAAGAGTAAGGCTGGCAACTGGGTCGGATTTAAAGACAGATTTGTTACTGGTAACAAAGACCAAGCCGCAGAACTGAAAATGGTCAAAGGCTCTGCTGAAGGCTATTGGGAAATTCACCGTGTAGCTAATGCCAACAATGGTATGAACCAATGGGGCGGTGCCGGTAATGACAAGGAACTCGGTGAATGGGGAACTGGAGACATCAACAACCAATTGTTCTTTAATATAAAGACAACGATTTGGCCTGAATTCTCTACTGAGGATGGCACGAAGGAGAAGTATTACTTTGTACGCTTCCTCTGCAACAAAGGTTGCGCAAGTCTTAGCACCAACGGCACGGACAATTGCATCCGTATCTACGCTGCTGACCCTGCCGATGCTCAAATGTGGAAACTAGTCGGTACGAAAGACAACTTCCAATTGGTAAATAAGACTGGCGTATATGCAATTGTCAGCAACGAACCGATTACTCCGGAAGTAGGTGGCCTCAACAGCAACCCCATCCGTTCTAGTAAAACGAAAGATCCCAACGGCTTCCAGCTCGTGGAATCAACCAACGGACAATATGGCAGCGGTTTTGAAATTGTAGCCATTGGCAAGAGTGGCAACAACCACTGGAATAAGTGGGGGGGCGACAACAATAACAATACCATCGGCTTCTGGCAAGCTAACGATGGCAACAACGTGCTTACCTTCGTGGATCCCGACAAGATGGAATATGCTGACTGCAAATCTACGGGTATCGAAGGCTACGTTCCAGCTAACGACCTCACCCTTTGGTATACGGAGCCTGCTACGACGGCTCGCCTCTATGCCGGTGGCCAGGGATACTCTAACTGGATGGAATACGCTCTTCCTATCGGTGATGGTCAGTTTGGTGCCAGCCTTTTCGGTGGTATCAAGAAGGACGAAATTCAGTTTAATGAAAAGACACTCTGGAGTGGTCGCAGCACAGATCTCTCTGGAGGTGGTTCAGGCTATGGTAAATATGAAAACTTCGGTTCACTCTATGCAGAATACATCGGTAGCGATATCGATTACTCTTCAAAGGGTGGTGTAACCAACTACTACCGTCAGCTGGATCTTTCAAACGCTACGGGCAAAGTGAGCTTCCAAGACAAGAATGGAGTAACTTATACCCGCGAATACATTGCCTCCAACCCTGCTCGCGTAGTAGCCGCTCGTTATACGGCATCTGAAGCTGGCAAGATCAACCTCCGCTTCTCACTCGCAAGCGGTAAGCCCGGTGTAGTCGCTGCTACAACTTACGAAGCTGATGGTGGTGTCTTCAGCGGCAAACTTGAAACGGTCAGCTACAATGCACGCTTCAAAGTTGTTCCTATGGGAGGTACGATGAAGCAAACTGCCGAAGGTATCGAAGTGAAGGATGCAGACGAAGTACTCGTTATCCTTGCTGGTGGTACGGACTTCGATGCTTACGAAGCTTCTTACATCAAGCATACGGCTCAATTGGCTACTACGATTCAAGCTCGTGTAAACGATGCCGCCAAACTTTCTTGGAACGCACTCTATGATGCACACGTAAAGGACTTCCAGAAGTTCTTCAATCGTGTGGACTTCCAACTTGCTGGTACAAAGAACCAGTTGCCTACGAATAAGCTCATCGATGCTTACAACGGTGGTAAGGGTGCTGATGCCCTGATGCTCGAAAAGCTTTACTTCGCATACGGCCGTTACCTCGAGATTTCTTCTTCTCGCGGTGTAGACCTCCCCGCTAACCTTCAGGGTATCTGGAGCAACATTACCAATCCTGCATGGAATGCGGATATTCACGCCAACATCAATGTACAGATGAACTACTGGCCCGCTGAACCGACCAACCTCAGCGAAATGCACTTGCCTTTCATCAACTACATTTGGAACATGGCTGAAAACCACAATGAGTGGAAGAAGTACGCTCAAATGTCTGGTCAGAACCGCGGTTGGACCTGCTTCACGGAGAACAACATCTTCGGTGGCGGTTCTAAGTTTGCCTCAAACTATGTCATTGCCAACGCTTGGTACTGCACGCACCTCTGGCAGCACTATCGCTATACGCTTGACAAGGAATACTTGAAGAAGGTATTCCCCGCTATGCTCTCAGCTACTTACTTCTGGCTCGATCGCCTCATCCTGGCTCAGGACGGCACTTACGAAGCACCCAAGGAATGGTCACCCGAACACGGTCCCGGTAGCGAAAACGGTGTTGCTCACGCTCAACAACTCGTTTACGACCTCTTCGACAACACGCTGAAAGCAATCGAAGTAATCGGTCAGGATGTAGCCAAGATCTCTGACGAAGACTTGAACAAATTGAAAGATCGCTTTACGAAGCTCGATAAGGGTCTGCACATTGAAATGTACGATGGCCAGTGGGGTGACAAGCACAACAACCTCACTAAGGGTAACCCCATTCTCCGTGAATGGAAATATAGCCCCTATACGGCTACGGGCGATAAGCACCACCGCCACATGTCTCACCTCATGTGCCTCTATCCCTTCTCACAGGTACATCCGGGTACCGGACTCTTCGATGCTGCTGTCAACTCCATGTTGCTCCGCGGTGACGGTGCTACAGGATGGTCTATGGGCTGGAAGATTAACCTTTGGGCTCGCGCACTTGATGGCGACCACGCTCGCACTATCTTGAACAATGCACTTCGTCATGCCAACGGTGGCGCAGGTGTATTCTACAACCTCTTCGACTCTCACGCTCCCTTCCAGATTGACGGTAACTTCGGTGCTTGTGCCGGTATCGCCGAAATGATTATGCAGAGCAATGCCGACACCATCCGCATCCTCCCCGCTCTTCCCACTGCTTGGAAGGATGGTCACATGAAGGGCTTGAAGGCTGTTAAGGACTTCACCGTTGACATTGACTGGAAGGCAGGCAAGGCTACGCGTGTGGTGATCACCAACAACAAGGGTCAGGCAATTCCCGTACTCTACAAGCACCTCAAGGATGCTACGGTTTACGTTAATGACAAGAAGGTAACGCTTGCTGTTGACAATAAGGGCGTTGCAACCCTTGAGGGTGAAGCTGGTAGCGTTTACATTTTCGATTTTGACGGAAGCTACAAGCCCACTGGCATTCAGCAGGCTCAAAAGGCCCAGCTCGAAATCAGCCTCAAGGATAACCTCGTGAAGGTTACGGGTAAAGATGTGAAGAAGGTCAACGTATACGACCTTCAAGGTCGCCTCGTTAAAACTTCAAACAAGGCTTCTTTTCGCGTAAACACGGCAGCTGATCATGTACTCGTTATCGAAGTAACGGATGCTGACAACAAGGTAACTACGAAGAGAGTGGCTGTGCTCTAATCCAGACAACCTCTGTTCAAATAAAGTAAAGGATGTATCCCAACACCATGGGATACATCCTTTTTGCTTTTCTTCTCCCTATAAATAAGGATTTTCCTTCCTTCACAGAACAGCTACCTTTGCACCCGTTTGCAAATTAGCTAAGCTAAGCGAAACGATTGATCGGAACGATTGGGTCCTGAGACTATTGAAAATAGCATTGAGTGGATTATGCTATATTTGAATACTCCCATTTCACCAACCTTTCCTCGTCTCTTCGCAATCACTCAGTATTCATCCCTATGTTTTTATTTTCTATCCTTACCGCCTTGACTCCCACTGCGGCCGACACCCTAAAAAGTTTCAACGTAGAAGAGGCCGTAGTCGTAGCTTCTCCTAAAGAAACTACCCAGTTGCGCCGTCAACCCTTGAGTGTCTCCCTCTTGGATGCTTCCCAGCTCAGTCAACGCGGCATTCAGTCTGTGGGTGGCCTCACCTCGTATGTTCCCAACTTCCATTTACCCGATTATGGCAGTCGCATTACTTCGGCCTGCTACATCCGAGGCATCGGTTCCCGCATCAACACTCCGGCTGTAGGACTTTATGTAGACAATGTTCCCTACATGGATAAGTCTGCATACGACTTCCGTTTTCTTGATATCGACCGCGTCGATGTTTTACGTGGTCCCCAAGGAACGCTTTATGGACGTAATACGATGGGCGGACTGATTCGCGTCTTTACCGCTGACCCTATCAGCCATCAAGGCACGGACATCAATATCGGTTGGACATCGCGCACTGCTGGCCGAAGAGTGGCTGCAACCACCTACCTCCATCCGGCTGACCGTATGGGTTTGAGCATAGGCGGCTACTATGAAGGCGAAAATGGATTTTATACCAACACTCATACCGGAAAGAAACAAGATGGTTCCGAAAGTGCCGGTGGCAAATTGCGCTGGTCTTGGCGTCCGACTGATGTTGTCAAACTGGACTGGACAGCCTCTTACGAATACAGCGACGAAGATGCCTGTCCTTACTTCCTAACCCAGACTCAGGCGGGTAATAGCTCTACGGCTCTCCCTAAGGAAACCTTGGAGCAAAACCGTCCGAGCAGTTACCGCCGTCACCTTTTCAACACGGGTTTGGGCGTTGAACATCGTTTACCTCACTTCGTTCTTTCCTCTATCACGGCCTACCAACATCTGAACGACCGTCTCTTCATGGACCAAGACTTTACGGCGGCAGATATTTTCTCCTTAGAGCAGAAACAGTATCTTCACTCCGTATCTGAAGAAATCGCCCTCAAGAGTCCAAAGGGGAAAGGACGTTGGCAATGGACAACGGGACTATTTGCCATGTACCAATACTTACGTACCCAGTGCCCCGTAGATTTCTATCAGGATGGCATTGCGATGCTCAATCGTCAACTGGCAGCCGTACTTCCTTCTCGTCCAGCTGTAACGCTCCAATTCACAGGCAACCAGCTTCCGTTCCACTCCCGTTTGGTAACGCCTTCGGTCAATGCTGCACTTTTCCACCAATCCACCCTCAATGACTTGGGCGTAAAAGGTCTCGCGCTAACCTTAGGCTTGCGAGTTGACTACGATTACCGCGAATTGCGTCTGCAGTCTCATACCGCATCGCCCATCCCCTACCATTTCGGTTTATCCATGGGTCCCATGATGCAGATTGAAACGGACTTAGCAGCCAATCCGGCCTTGAAAGGCAACCTCTACGACCACTCTTGGCAAGTCTTACCCAAAGCGGCACTCAACTACACACTACCTCAAAACAAAGGCAACGTCTATTTCAGTGTAGCCAAAGGATACCGTGCCGGCGGATATAACATTCAGGCTTACTCCGACCTCAGTCAAAATCTGTTGCAACGAGAAATGATGTTGGGAGTCAAAGACTTCAGTACGGAAACAATCAACCGACTGCCGCTGCCGGAACCTGTCAAACAAAACGCTCTCAAGGGAATGTCGGCCATCCTCGACAAGCACACTCCGGCTCAACCAGCCATTCAAACCTTGGCATACAAGCCTGAATACACCTGGAGCTACGAATTGGGAACTCATCTCAACCTGCTCGGCAACGACTTGCAATTAGACTTCTCAACCTTCTATATGAAGACCCGCGACCAGCAATTGGCACGCTTCGCCGAAAGCGGTATGGGTCGTGTCCTGGTCAATGCCGGACGCAGTCGGAGCTGTGGAGTTGAAGTGGCACTGCGTTCCATGCTGTTGGCAGACCGCCTCCAACTTGCCGCAACCTATGGTTACACCCAGGCGGTATTTACGAACTACAATTTGGGCACCAATCAACAAGGTGGCGAAACGATTGACTATACGGACAACCGCGTTCCCTATGTTCCCGAACACACCTTCAGTGCCTCTGTAGATTTCCGTCAGCCCTTGCAACACGACTTCTTTCACGCATTCTCTGTGGGTGCTGATGTACGGGGGGCTGGCTCTGTCATGTGGAACGAGGCCAACACCTTCTCTCAAGACTTCTATGCCAATCTTGCCGCCCGCATCGGAGTCGAACTGGCAGGCAACGTCCGTGTAGAAGCTTGGGCACGCAACCTCACGGCTTCGCGTTATGCGACCTTCTCATTTGACAGTATGAATCGCCGCTTTGCCCAATACAATACGCCCCGTCACTTCGGCATCGATGTGAAATGGCATTTCTAACGCAACTCCTCCTTTAGGATACGGCTCATCTACCAACAGCCCATCAATAGCACACCGCCACCCCTACTCTACCGAGTAAGGGTGGCGGTGTGCTAATTTATTTATCTGCTACAACGAGTAGCAGCAAGTACTAATTGAAAAACGAAGTCTGTGCAAATACCATCGACTACAAGCCGCGTTGGTATTTGATTTCATAGAAACAAGGATACACATTGGCAGCCGCACTGGCCTGTCCTTGAGAAGCAGGAACGATTAGGCGAACATGTGCCAAAGTCGCCGTAGGCGAATCCAAACGACCGAGATTGATATAGGTAAACGGAACTAACCAACCAGCCGGCACTGCAGCAGAATTGTACGTCTTATACATGGCTCCCTGTAAGAAACTGGCGGTAAAGAGACCTTCTGTATTCGAACAGGTCATGATGTCGGGAATCATTTCATAAGAAGTAATGCAGTTGGAGCTCTGAATCGTATCACTTGCAATGTTGAACTCCGTATAGCGAGCCACTACACGCAAACTTTCTCCATTAGCGATTTTCTCACCACTTCCCTTATCGACAATCTGCATGTACACACCTTTTCTGCGGAAGAATACATACTCATTCTTTTCCACATCCGTCGTACTGTCATTGCGATGAAACTCTTCCTCAGAAATCACACGGATATTGCCCGGAATATTCAGCAGGTAGTCACCACTGTCGCTGTCTTTAACCTGAGCACCCGTCTTAAGGAAAGACTTGATTTGCTTGTCTTCGCGTTCACGCTTGTCTGCATAGCTTTCACCGTCATCACACGAAGTATAAAACATACCACTGACCAGTGCCAGTAGAAGGAAGAAGAAGTTTCTTTTCATTGAAAGGATAATAGAATGGATAAAGCGAATAACCTGACTGATTTCTGCGAACTGTGAGCAATGTTTCTGCCACCGCAGACGTCAGTTCAGTCTAAAGTGCCGCAAAAGTACGAATAAGTTTCCACAACCCCATCCCCACTCTACCCGAAGGAGGAGGAACGAAAGCTTTCTTAAGAGCCTGTATGCGGTTACTTATTCATCCTTCGGGTTGGAGGCCGCGATAATTTCCTTCATACCGCGAACCACCGATTGATACGTCCGCTTGAGCAAACGAATCAGAATCAGGCACAGAAGGAAACAAAATTTGCCCAAGACTTTGAAACCGATGACCAAATAGTCTACCACTTCCTGTTGTGTCAGCGTCACACGGGCGGCTACGTAAGCATAGACTCGCTGTCCCAACAACGGAAGCGATACGCCTACGAGCAAGTAAAGCAATACCCACAGCACATTATTGGCAGGCTGGTTGACGACTGGATGGCCTCCCACAGCCTCCCAAGGTAAATCGTACCAAGCTACTTTGAGCGCACTGACAACCTTAAAGGCTAACAGATGAAAGGCAAAGATATACAACGTATGCGTTCCGATGTAAGAAAGTCCACGCTTTACCCAACCTTCCTTACCGTTCAACCACTGCGCGATATAGAGCAATACCAAGAAACCGGTTACGGCAGGCAGAGGCAAACTGATAAAGGTGGCAAAGTCGGGATTCCAAGCCATCGAGGTGGGGAAGAAACTGGCTGAAAGCAGCAGAAGAGCCAAGGCCCCTGCAGCTACCTTCCAGTTCAACCGCGTTAAGACCTCATATTGCCGCATCAGAAAACCCAAGGCCATCAGCCCGATGCCCATCAATTCACGATAGCCTCCTTGAGCCACACCTGTCAGGGTGAGTCCTTCGGTTATTTTCCAAGTAATCAAGCCCATCGCCACTCCAAAGATGCCCCAACCAGCCTGTATATTGTTGTCAAAGCGACGGGTAAACCGAAGCAACTTAAAGAGCAGCAGGAATCCGAAACTTGCCAACAGGTAAGCACGGAAGAACCAGAAGGCTCCACCCAAGAAAGGGTCATAACCCGACATATTGAAGACGATGCTCCAAAGGTGTTGCATGGCCTGGTGCCACGTATAGGGATGGGTCACACCTCCGGCGGCATTCCCGTACGTTTCGCTGAGGATGCCCAGAGAGAAGAACAGATTATGTAACAACAGGAAAAGAATACTCCACCGAAGGAAGGGAAAATAGATGCCCCGTACACGATGGACTACATAGGTGCGTTCATCGGCTAAATACTTTGTATGGAAGAAGTACCCCGCACAAAGGAAGAATACAGGTACGTGGAAGCTGTAGACTACCCCAGAGAGCCAGCCACTGATGCCGGCATGCGACAGCACTACCAGCAAAATGGCCAGTGCCTTGAGTATGGAAAAACGAGTATCGGGCATAATGAGAAAAACTATAGAAGGATATGAACACTTACCACAAAGGCAAGGATACAAGAAACTACTGAAAACGCATAACGAAGAGTAACATCTTCCGTTATTCCTTCCTGTCTATTCCGTAGTCCACAAAAACACATCAACCACGGAATACACGGAAGGAACGGAAGATTCGGAACATAATAGACTCTTCGTTAGCTTCCGTACATTCGGTTCTTTCCGTGGTTCTTTAAATCCGCCTCCTTGCTACCCACGATAAGTAGGTGGTAACTCTTCGTTGAACTCCTGGAAACTGTCGCCCACCTTCTCATGCTTCTCACATTTTACAAAGGGAGTCAAGAAATGGAAGAACCACCCCTTGAAACGACGCCAGCGACTCCAGCTTTTCCACACTTCGGGAGTCAGACGGAAACAACGCGTATCGCGGTCATGATAGAATATCTCAGACAGTTGAGCGGTTGTCGGTCGGTCTACTACATAAAGGTTACACTCATAGTCAAACGACAAGCTGCGACTGTTTAAGTTTGCCGATCCGATAAAGGAGATTTCGTCATCAATCATCATAATCTTACTGTGATGGAATCCCCCTTGGAACATATAAATCTTAGCACCCGCCTTCATCAATCGGTGCACATTATACTCCACGATGCGGGGCGTAATGGGGATATCACTCTTCTCCGACACCATGATTTGCACGTCCACCCCGCGCTTCGCCGCCTGACGAATAGCCCGCTTGATGTGTCGGCACAGCGTCAAGTAAGGATTGATGATTAAAATGCGGTGTTGCGCATGTTGTATCGCCTTGACAAAGGTGTCGTGAATGATACGAGGCGAATCATACGGATCGCGGTTGACCACACCGACAAACTTTTTACCCGCCGTATCGCTCACATCGGGTTTCAACTGAGGGAAATCCAACCGAGCATCCCGTTCCCCGGGATAATATTCCGGTCCGTGTATCTGCTGTTGGGTCACCTTGTTCCAAAAGGTTAGAAAGACCTTCTGCAACTCTCCTACAGCGTCTCCTTCCACACGCGCATGGATGTCACGCCATTCCCCAAACTCAGGTTTTCCCGTAATGTAGTAGTCTGCCACATTCATACCGCCCGTGTAAGCGATGCAACCATCTATCACCACAATCTTGCGGTGATCGCGGTGCATCACGTGGTTAACCCAGGGAAAGCGCAACGGATCAAATTCATAAATCTCGACACCGTGAGCACGCAAACTGTCCAGGTGGCGTGCACGCAGTGGACGGTTGTTTGAACTGTTTCCAAAGCCATCGAACAGCGCACGTACCTTCACCCCCTCGGCAGCCTTACGCACCAACAAGGTGAACAGTTCCTTCGAAATGGAGTCATTGCGAAAGTTGAAATACTCCAGGTGAATACTCTCTTTGGCAGCCTGTACGGCGGGCAAAAGGTCGTCAAACTTCTCCTTACCCGTTTTGAAGATGACAATGCGGTTATTGTCTGTAAACTTTACCCCATATTCATCTTGCAGAAAATGTACGACTGTCGAATCAGTGGCAGCCGCCGCCCTACACTTCAAGGGCAATGCAGGCAAAAAAAGGAAATAGCTCAATAGAATTAACAGTAAAGTATGAGGACGCATGAATACGTAATACAAGTTGAAGCATCGCGGGAAGAAAAAGCTGTAGGCCAACTGCCTACATGGCTACTTCCTCCTCCCCCGACTGGACAAACCAGATAGGAGCAAGTATTGACCTCATGAAGTTCCACCCGAAGCCACCATCGTTGACTTCAGATGGGAGGATTAAATACCTACTCGTAAGAACACCCTAAATGTATGTTCAACGGATATCGACAGGCCCCTTCACCGAAGAGAGACCTTTTTGCTCAAAGCCCTATCGCCTTACAACATCGTACTGAAGGAGTCTACAATGCCCAGCAAGTGCTGTTCATCGTCCACAACGAGTACTGAGTGAATCTTATGTTGATGAAGTACCTTTTCAATCTCCGTAATTTTGGCATCGGCATGCACACATTTCGGCGTACGGGTCATGATGTCATTCACCGTCAGTTGGAAGAAATTATCCTGTGAGTTCTCCATCGCGCGACGAATGTCTCCATCCGTAATGAGTCCCTGCACACGGTCTTCCACCATGGCTACACACAGTCCCAGGCGTCCCTTGCTCATGTGAATCACCGCCTCACCCAATTTCATAGCCGGACTGATTACGGGCAGTTCGTCGCAACGCATCACGTCCTTCGCACGAGTCAGCAAGCGTTTACCCAAGGTACCACCGGGATGATATTGGGCAAAGTCTGACGCTTTAAACTGGCGTGCCTCCATCAAGGCACAAGCCAAAGCATCACCCAAAGCCAAGGCGGCTGTAGTCGACGAAGTCGGAGCCAAATTGAGCGGGCAAGCTTCCCGCTCTACGGCGGCATTGAGGTGAGCGGTGGCATTACGTGCCAGCAACGAAGCCGGATTGCCGCTCATACCAATCACTGGAATGTGATTTTCTAGCAAATAGGGTAAGAAACGAAGCAACTCGTCGGTCTGTCCGGAATTAGAGATGGCAAGTACCACGTCACCAGGCTGAATCACGCCCAAATCACCGTGAAACACGTCCAAAGGGTTAATAAAGAAACTAGGCGTACCCGTTGACGACAAAGTGGCTGCAATCTTTGCACCGATGTGTCCACTCTTGCCCACACCCGTCACAACGAGTTTACCCTTACACTGTAAGATGATGTCGACGGTCTTGTCAAAATCGGCATCAATATGAGGAATCAAGCCCAACAAGGCGTCAGCCTCATCGCGCAAACACTTGATAGCGGTTTCTGTCCACTTACTCATGAAGAGAGAATGATTTTAAAAGTTTATATTGATGAGAAGAGAATCAACTGACGGGTGAAGAAGCCAAGCTAACGCCCCAATGCGTCCCGCTTCTTCCTCTAACCTTATCCCATCAGCGAGGTCATAACCCCTTCCAAATCCTTTAAGAAGAGCATATTCGGACCATCACTCAGTGCCTCATCTGGATTCGGATGTGTTTCAAAGAAATATCCGTCTGCTCCAAAGGCCTTGGCCGCCAAAGCCATCTGCGGCACAAACTGGCGGTCACCCCCCGTCTTGCCACCGGCTCCACCCGGACGTTGTACCGAGTGCGTACAGTCCATAATCACCCGGTCGGCATAAGGCTTCATCAAGGGAATGTTACGGAAGTCCACCACCAGGTTGTTGTAACCGTAGATATTGCCGCGCTCCGTCAGCCAAACTTCCTTGGCTCCCGACTCCCGACACTTCTCTACCGGATAGCGCATATCTTCGCCCGAGAGGAACTGTGCCTTCTTGATATTAACCACCTTGCCCGTGCGCGAAGCCTCAACCAACAAGTCGGTCTGTCGACAGAGGAAAGCCGGAATCTGAAGCACGTCAACCACCTCACCTGCTGGTGCAGCCTGACAACTTTCATGAATATCCGTCAGCAACGGCAAGCCATATTTCTGCTTGATATCTGCCAACAGCTGCAGTCCCTTTTCAAGTCCCGGACCGCGAAACGAATGCACCGATGTGCGGTTTGCCTTATCAAACGAAGCCTTAAAATACACTTCAGCCCCCGTTTGCTGCTTAATCCGTACCAACTCACGAGCTACCACATCGAGCAACTCAGCCGATTCGATCACACAGGGACCTGCTATAAAGAGAGGTGTCATACACATTATTATATATAGAGGTGATTATTCAGTCATCATGGTCAGCACTAACAGATGCAGACCCGCCCGAAATGGGACAGCAAAATTTGATTTGTTTGCAAAGATAGTGCAAAGCAATCGCAAAGGAAAATTAAGAAGCTTCCATTTGTCTTGCGCCCTCACTTCACGAAGATAAACGCTCCCCGCTTACGGCGAACTGGGACAAGTTCCGTTTCCCCTTTTATCACCCGTTTGAAGGTAAACGAAAACCTATTCCCCGTTCGCCTTCTCCCCCATACGATGGAAAAGCCGATGAAAATTTGGCACATCCATTCCCTCTGCTTACCTTTGCCGTCCATTCACGATCAGGGCCAGATTGGATTTGACAGCGGGTCGGAATGATATGTAAGCACGCAGTGCGCCTGGAGGTGGGCACTTTAATCTCGGCTTCCAAAGATTTAACTGGCGAAAACAAGTTTGCTCTCGCTGCCTAATCGAAGTACAGTAGATTGGCTTTATTTCGGCACAAGGTGCTGAAACGAGACATCACCCAAGAGCTGTTGCTCCGAAGCGTCTTGATCAGGTGGTGCAGATACATCGGAGATAGTTTGCGTCTGCCTCGCGGCGTGAATGAAGTTTTTAGAGGATAAGGTTTAGGTTGGTAGCACCGGTCTTGCCTAAGCTCGAAAACTAAAGCGGTGATAAGCGTGTAGAAAGCACATTGTTTCCCTGTTTGGACGAGGGTTCGAGCCCCTCCTGGTCCACCTGTCTTGTTATTACAAAATCAGCTCCGTCACATCCTTCCGTGACGGAGCTGATTTTTTTTGTTTCACCTGCATGCTGTGAAAGAGCTGTTGTAGAGATTTCTTATAAAGTCCATTGTCATTTACCTAGGGGGTTGGGCTCATCTCCCCCTAGACAAAGCCTCTTTCAGCCCTTTGAGGCATATTTATTCCCCCGACTTTAATCAGGTGAACCGTGTGGTACGGTCGCGGCATGCCGCGACTCAAAGTAGCAGTGCCTTCCTTTTGCTGAAAGAGTTCCCTCTACTAATGGGTCGCGGCATGCCGCGACCGTACCTCCTCTGCGCTATCCAAGCCTCCGCACCTTCCTCCCGCTTAACTAGCATTCTCCACTGATGGGTCGCAACCAATTCAAGGCTATTATATTATCAACCTGCTTCATGAACCACTTAGAAACCTCGAAAGAGAAGAAAAAACCGACTTCACTAAAGAAGAAAGTCAGCCAATCACCAATTGGACAGTGCAGAAGAAGCCGCTACACAGAAAAAACACCTATCAGTCCCATCAGATAAAGCGATTCACTGGTAAATACTCTAATCTGATGCATCTGCTGCACGCATTCACTGGTAAATACTCTAATCCGATGCATCAGATACAGGTATTCACTGGTAAATACCCAAAGCTGATGCAACAGTTACACGCATTCACTGGTAAATGCCCAAAGCCGATGCATCAGCTGCACGTATTCACTGGTAAATACCCAAAGCAGATGCATCAGCTGCACGCATTCACTGGTAAATACCCAAAGCAGATGCATCAGCTGCACGTATTCACTGGTAAATACCCAGAGAGGGGGCATCAGATTCCCCTCCTCCCAGTGAGAGGCCTAAATCTGAGTACTCATTTTGCGATTCGTCCTATAAGTACGCCTCATCAGACTACCTCAATGCCCCTTCTCACAGTATAGACTACAAAAAAGACTTCCATGCCGCCCCCATTAGCAAGTAAAGAGGAAGTCAATAAACGAAAGTTGCATCCTTCAAGACTGCAATTCCTGTTTACCCACTTGCTACTCATCCCTTAAACCTGCACAGGGCTTAAAACCCAAAACGAGATGAAGAAATTTGGTAAGTTTCGCCCTTTACCATCCTCTTTTCTCAAACATTTCGACCGAAAGCCAAACAACCGAACAGGTAAACCCAGACTTAATTAGCCCTCAAATTGCAATCTACCCCCTTTAAAAATGCCACTCTCTGAATAGATTTGCATTTTTATCACGATGTTAACTTTAATTACCCCCCCCAATTTGGCGAAATTAGGAAATGAAAATACATTTGCACGCTACTTAAAGAAAGGGCTTAACTTTCCCTCTCTCTATATATCTGACTGAAAAATAGGACATTTCAATATTCGGAAAATATTTCCCCCTATCTCAAACAATACACACTCATTTGAAACTTTTATTTATCACATTCTAATAAAAAACACAATGAAAAAGATTACGAGTCTTTTGATGCTGTCACTGGCATTTGCAGGAACAGCTTGGGCACAGACTCCCGAAGGCAATAAGTTGCCCAAAGGAACTTGGAGTGTAGAAGCTTCTACATCTACCAATCAAGAATCAGGTGCAGGTAACGGCGTAGCTGCAGCTATCATTGATGGGAATTCCCAAACTTTTTGGCATTCTAATTATGGTACGGGAACAGGCTTTAACCAGGGAGGAAATTGCCCTCACTACTTCGTGATTGACATGAAGCAGAGTGTTAACGTAACAGGTTTCTCCTATACACCGAGACAGCACTCTTCTGCTGCCAATGGTACATGCAAGTCCTATGAATTCTACGTTAGCGATACCCCCTTCTCCAACGTGAAAGCACCTGCAGCAAACAAAAGCGAAGTAGATGCTTACAATACAGGACTCGCCAATGCAGATGCAACTGGCACTATGGAAGAGAACACCCAAGAAAAAGTTGTAGCTTTGAGCAAAGCTAAGCAGGGTCGTTATGTACTCTTTGTTATTAAGGACGCTAAAGGCTCTTTCGGCAACTGTGCTGAATTTGACGTATACTCTACAACCTCAATCGTTGAAAAGAAAGCCCAAGTTACTTACACCTACAAACTGGGCAATGCAACCAAAACCCAAACGGTTGAACAAATAGTGGGAACCAACTATGCGGCACCTGCAATCGACTTTGTTACTTTTACCCAGCCTGAAGGTAAGGTCAAAGAAGGCGCAAACAACGTTACCGTTACTTGTACTGAAGCTCTTCCCTTCGAAAAGACTACCGACTTGAATAATCCGAAGTGGAGTACCATCAACATGCACAACTACAACAACTACTCCTATCAGTTGTTCTGGAATTACGTAGCAGATAGTCAAGATATCAAAGCTACTAAGCAAAACTACAACTACGAGATTCTGAAGGACGATGCTTACTTGTGGTGCTTCTATGGAAATGCTTTTGATGGATTTGAAATTTACAACAAGAAAGCTACTACAAGCAAATCACTGAACGCCACGGATGGCAATGCGCAAATTACCGAAGGTGCACACACAAAATGGTTCATTGTAAATTCAGGCAAAGACTCCGGTAAGCCCTGTTTCACGTCAGACCATACCAACTATCTCAACGCACAATTTGACAAAGGAAGCCAAACAATAGCAACCTTGAAATACTGGACATCTCCCGATGGCGGATCTACCTGTCGCGTTTTCGCTCCAGCTCACTGGGTATTAACTAAGGCTGAGGATGTAATCAACATTCCTAACAATGCTGTCGGCGGTTACTTAAACGACGAGTTTCTCGATAATCAGTATACTGAATATGAGAAGGATTTGTTTAACATTACAAATGCCATTGCATTGGGTGATGCGATCAAAAATCTTCAGAGCAATGGCATAACCATTGAAGCTGGTGCATATTATCGTCTGCAAAACGTACAACGTAAATCTGCACTCTCTGCAAACAGCACGAAAGCCGTACCTGGTAAAATCAGCAACAGTGATATCAATGGTCTTTGGCAGTTTGTAGCTGGTGAAGGCGAAAATACCTACAAGCTTTTCAACCCCAACCACAAGAACAACCTTCCTGCTCCCAATAAAATCGGTGATGGATTTAATGAGGGTGCAGAATATACATTGAATGATCTTACTGATGCTCAATTCAATCTCAAAGTTGGAAACAACAACTTGGTGGACTATGGTAATGGCAATATCGGTTCTTGGTCTGACAATCCTAAGAATTCAGATGGAGCTTGGTATCTCGTTAAGGCAACTGACATCGAAGTAGACCTGGCCTCCGCCAATGATGGTGCTTACGCTACAACTTACCTTCCCTTTGGTGTTAGCGGTGTAGAAGGTGCTACGGCATTTATTGGTAAGAAGAACGGCGATCAGCTGAACATGACTTCAGTTAATGCTTTCCCCGCCGAAACGGGTGTGGTTCTTAAGGGTGAAAAGGACGCTGAAAAGGCTGTACTGACAATCGGCGAGGCTACTGCTGTAGAAGGCAACGAACTTCAGGGTACGCTCCTCGGCAAGGCTTACGAAAACGAACTCGTACTGGGTATCAGCGGAGGTCAGATTGGTTTCTACAGCCTGAACGATGGTGCTACCATCGGTGCTAACAAGGCATTCTTGCCTGCAGTAGCTCAAGGTGCTCAGAGCTTCGTACTCAACTTCGACGGTGAAGCTACGGCTATCGAAAGCGTAATGGGCAAAACCAACACGGACGCTCCTGTTTACGACCTCAGCGGACGACGCGTAGTGAAGACCGTGAAGGGTGGTCTCTACATCCAGAATGGCAAGAAGTTCATCGTACGCTAATCGCACAATTTCTCTCACATTTATTTTCTCTAAAACGATTCAATTCAAATGAAAACATACATCCAACCGCAAATCAGCACACTGACGCTCAATGCTGAAAGCATGCTTGCTTCTAGCGACAGACTCCTCATCGATGAAAGCATCAAAGTGGATCAAGCCCTCTCTAACGGCAAGGACGCTTGGGGCAGCGAAAGCTGGGGTGCTGAAGACGAGGAATAATCCTTGGATAAAACGCTTACAAAGGGGAACTTCCCTCACTTCAACGGAAGTTCCACCTTTGTCCCTCACTTTCGGAGCGCAAGCTTCGTGAGTAAATTGGTAATTTTTCTCTCAGACGGGCAGGTGCCAAGCGTGGCATCTGTCCGTCTTCTGTTTGAAACAAAAGAACTGGAGCAAGCCCCAACCGAAACAGGTAGTCTGAAACCGATTTCAACCAACTTTGGATGAGGATATGAACGACAAAAGGTAACTTTGCGGAGACGGAAAACAGGGACAGGTGCCGTTCATGCTTCACGACAAACAGCACCTGTCCCCATTCCCCTCTCCACATTATAAAAGACTTTATCATCTCCATAATCCGCCCATGTTCCCCAAAATACTCCTTGCAGTTTTGCTGTCTTACCTTCTTCTCCCCCTACAAGCCCAAACAAAGGATGCAGACTTTACGGTGCACCACATCCCCGATAGCATCTTCTCGTTGATGCAAGGACGTTCTTATCCCAAAGGATGCACGGTACCGCGCAGCAGCCTGCGTTACCTGCGGGTAAAGCATGTAGACCTGCACGGACGGGAGCGACAAGGCGAATTGGTTTGCCACCAAGACATTGCGACCGACTTGATTGCCATCTTCCGCGCCCTTTATGAAGCACGATATCCCATCGAACGCATGGAACTGATAGACCGTTACGGGGCGAACGATGACCGTTCGATGCGTGCCAATAACAGTTCGGCCTTCAACTACCGCCATGTGGCTGGTACACGCGTGCTTTCAAACCACAGTTACGGCCGAGCGATCGACATCAATCCGCTTTACAATCCCTATGTAAGTGGAGACGGCCGACGCGTGCAGCCAGCCAATGCCCGTCCTTATGCTCAACGCAGCCAGGCATTCCCTTACAAGATTACCAAAGGTGACCTTTGCTACCAATTGTTCAAGCAATATGGCTTTACCTGGGGCGGAGATTGGCGAAGCAAAAAGGACTACCAGCACTTTGAGAAAGCTCCAAGTAAAGGGAAACATTGAGTAAAAGATAGCTAGGCAACAACTGTCGATATATCGACTAACCTTATACCCCCATAACCTCATCCCCCACCTCATGCACTACTTCAAGAAACTACTTCTCCCTACCCTCCTCGTTCTGCTCCTGTTGGTTCCCCCCATTGTGTCCTGGTGTCTGTTAGACTATTCACTGACCCCCGAAAGTCATAACCGCGACTATGCATATAAATGGGCGCAGGCAGATAGCCTCTACCCCGGACTGCATGCCTGGCATGATTCGCTTCAGGCCATTGGACAACGTCGGGATACCTTCATCACTGCCCCCGACGGAGCCCGACTGCACGCTGTGTACGTCCGCGCTTCACAACCTACGCGCCACACAGCTGTCTTGGTACACGGTTATACCGATTGCCACATCGACATGATGCACCTAGGCAGAATGTATCACCGCGACCTGCACATGAACATCCTCCTGCCCGACCTGCGGTATGCAGGAAAATCGGAAGGCACCCACATCCAAATGGGGTGGTTAGACCGTCTGGACGTAAAGCAATGGATTCGCATCGTACCCCAGCTCTTTGGCGACAGTACCGAAGTGGTCGTTCATGGTGTCTCGATGGGAGCCGCCACAACGATGATGGTGTCGGGAGACCACGATGTGCCTCCTTATGTCCAGGCCTATGTAGAAGATTGCGGCTACACATCGGTCGACGAGCAATTTAGCAAAGAACTGAAGGAACGTTTTTTCCTCCCTCGCATACCCTTCATCCCACTGGCTTCAGTACTGTGTAACTTCCGCTACGGCTGGAAGTTTGAAGAAGCCTCGCCCTTACACCAGGTGGCACAATGCACCCGCCCGATGCTATTCATCCACGGTACAGCCGATGCCTTTGTACCCACCCGGATGGTTTATCCACTCTATGCAGCTCACCCGGGCCCCAAAGCTTTGTGGTTGACAACGGGAACAGAGCATGCAAAGAGTTATTACGACTATCCGCAAGAATACACCCAGCGGGTAAGCAACTTTCTGAAACAACATACCCCCAACTGATTCAAGCCTCAACCCTCTAACACAACATGAGCCCCATCAATCGGAAGAAGGAACCTTCGATTGATGGGGCTCATGAGTCAGAGCATCCTAATTTTTCAACAATCTCACAATCTCCTCAGCGGCTCGTTGTGGAGCCCCCGGATCGCCTAATCTTTCTGCCATCGCTTCATAACCCTGGAGCATTCGTTCGCGCTCAGCGCCTCCTGGAAGCAACGGCAACAGATGAGCCCGAAGATTGGCAACAGACATGCCATCTGCAACAAGTTCGGGAACGACTTCACGCCCTACGACAAGATTGACCAAAGAGATAAATGGTACTTTCAAGAAATAAGGACGAATGGCGGAAACAACCTTGCCACAACGCATGTAATAACAAACCACTTGCGGCACCCGGAAGAGCGCAGTCTCTAAAGTGGCCGTCCCACTGGTAACCAGTGCGGCTGCAGCATGCGACAACAATTCGTAAGTACGCCCTTCAAGCAAGGTTACCCGTTCACGAGGAATGCCCGACGGAACTATCAGGGATTCGTAAAAGTCAGCCGGAACAGCCGGAGCTTGCGCTATGACTAGTTGATAGTCCGTCAGGGGAGCCACGGCCTGAAGCATCCGACTCAAGTTATCCACAATCTCTTGACGACGAGAACCTGGAAGCAGCGCCAAGGTTCGACCGTCTGACTGAGGCTGACCGTGTTGTGCACAATAAGCTGCAACCTCATCAACAGTCGGATTACCTACATAACTGATGGGGTAATGATGTTTCTTCTCAAAGAAGTCTATTTCAAAAGGCAGGATGGAAAAGAGGCGGTCGACATCTCGGCGGATGGCTTGAATACGGTGTTCCTTCCAAGCCCAAATTTTAGGAGAGATGTAATAGTAAACCGGACAGAGTTGCTCTTGCTTCACATATCGGGCAATCTTCAGGTTAAAGCCGGGATAATCTACCAGAATGACTGCGTCGGGACGCCATTCCCGTATAGCGCGCTTACAGGCTCGCAAGCCTCGAAGGATGGTCGGCAAGTGCAACAGGACTTGCACAAACCCCATATAGGCCAAGTGCCGGTAATGGGTTAGCAAGGTTCCGCCTACGGCCTGCATGCAGTCTCCCCCATAGTAACGAAACTCGGCCTGTGCATCGACTGCCAAGAGAGCTTTCATCAAATGAGACGCATGAAGATCGCCACTGGCTTCACCTGCGATAAGGAAGTATTTCATAAAGCGGATTCTATTGATTAGCGATTGAATAGTTGAAAGGGGCTGTCCACACTTCTAGACGAAACTCATCCACAACATAAAGCAGCCTATCTAAAAGGAATGGAGCGAATCCATCGAGCTCCGTCCCTTCTTACAACACCTCGCGCAACACCTCGACAAGCTCTTTGGCCGTCACGTCCAGTTGCGTAGGCGTGACCGCTACATATCCATGAGCCAATGCCCAACGGTCGGTATCGGTCGCTTCGGGTTCTAATTCGATATTCTCACCGACTAACCAATAATATTTACCGCCCCAAGGATGCTTTCGCTCTTCAACTTCCTTCGTCCAGCGGGAATGTGCCATCCGACAGACCTTTACACCTTTAAACTTGGAGACCGCAGGAAAATTGACATTCAGACAAGTAAAGGGAGGCAATGCCAACGCAAGACTCTTGTACATGAAATCTACGAGATAAGGACGCAGAGGCTCAAAGTCTGCATCCCAACGGTGGTCGCACAACGAAAAAGCAATGGAAGGGAAGCCTTGCAATGCTCCTTCGATAGCCACTCCCATGGTTCCGGAATAATGTGCATTGACAGAAGAATTATCCCCATGATTGATGCCTCCAATAACAAGGTCGGGACGACGGTCTGGAAACAGATTCAATGCCATCTTGACACAATCGGTCGGTGTACCCGAACAGGAACAAACCGTCAGCCCTTCTTCCTCGCGCAAAACTTTATAGGTAATCGGTTGGGCAGAGGTAATGGAGCAACTGAAGCCCGAACGGGCTGAATCGGGAGCCATTACCAAGATGTCTGCATAAGGACGAAGTGCCTCTACCAGGAACTGAATACCCGGAGCTGTTACACCATCATCATTGGAAATAAGAAGATAGGGACGTATAGCCATACTTTAAACAAGAGGATAATAAGGACTTAAACAAAAACGGCCAGCGAAGTTTCTTACCAACAAACTTAGCTGTTGACTACTGCACTGAACCTGGAAGCAGCACCCACCCCAAAGAACTTGAAGAAAGTGGCTCGTTAAGAGCGAAGAACGGGTCTGCGGTAAACGAGAGCAAATGTACGAAAATTACCCTGCCTAGGGGTTGTTACCCGATTTATTCTTACCTTTGCCAACTAAAAAGCAAGGAAGCAAAAGGGAAGAAATTCTTCTCTTAAGAACCTGTTCGGAAGGTTGTAAAGCCTTCTTTGCAATACTTGTAGCAGCAAACCAGCGGGTGACATCTGCTCCCTACAAAGGCCTTTCTTATCGGGAACAGACTGCTTAAAGAGCGACTCTGTCAGAGATTCGGTCTACCCATCCGTTTGCATGACAGGTTGCCGCACTTTTCAAGAACTTCCTTCCTACATACTTTCAGTTTGAATATGGGCAAAATCATAGCTTTAGCCAACCAAAAAGGTGGCGTAGGTAAAACCACGACCTCGATGAACTTGGCAGCCTCATTGGCCACACTCGAAAAACGAGTACTGCTGATTGACGCGGACTCACAGGCCAATGCCTCTTCGGGATTGGGTGTCGACCTCAGCAAGGTGGATTGTTCCATCTACGAATGCGTCATCAACGGCGTGGATGTGCGTGAAGCCATCTACACGACGGACATTGAGCGACTGGATGTTATCCCCTCCAACATCAACTTGGTCGGTGCAGAGGTTGAAATGCTGAATTTCGACCGACGCGAGTTTATCATGAAGGATATGCTCCAAATCCTGCACAATGACTATGACTATATTCTGATTGACTGCTCTCCTTCTTTAGGACTAATTACGGTCAATGCGCTGACTGCCGCCAATTCAGTCATTATCCCTGTACAGTGTGAATACTTTGCCTTGGAAGGTATCTCCAAGTTGCTGAACACGATTAAGATTGTTAAGAAGAAGCTCAATCCTGCCTTGGAAATCGAAGGTTTCCTGTTGACTATGTATGACAGCCGTCTGAAACTCGCCAACCAGATTTATGATGAGGTCAAGCGACACTTCCAGGAGTTGGTATTTAAGACGGTCATCCAGCGCAATGTCAAACTCTCTGAGGCTCCTAGTCACGGTTTGCCTACCATCCTCTATGACGCAGAATCGACAGGTGCCAAAAACCATTTGGCACTCGCCAAAGAGATTATCAACAAAAACGAACGCGGTTGAGAACTGACGGTAACTAAACACGAAGGAATGGTGAGGTCGACACGCTAAGCTTTTCTTGTTTCGACAGATTCCTGCTGAACGGATTAGTTGAACGAATTGGCCGAACACAGGTTTCCTTTCCCGTATATTCTCAACAGCCCCAACCCTTACTCAAATATTTTTCATCTATGGCATCTCACAAAAAATTTCCTGCTCTCGGACGTGGTCTCGACGCCTTAATCTCTACCGAGGAGGAGGTGCACACCAGTGGATCATCGAGCATCAATGAGGTGCCGGTATTTAAAATTAAAGCCAACCCCAATCAGCCCCGACGGGAGTTTTCACCCGAAAGCATGCAGGAATTAGCCGACAGCATCCGCCAAATCGGCATCATCCAGCCGATTACGTTGCGCTTGATGGAAGATGGCACGTACCAGATTATTGCAGGCGAACGCCGTTGGCGCGCTTCGCAAATGGCTGGCTTGACGACCATCCCGGCTTACATCCGCACGGCCAATGATGAGAACATGATGCAGATGGCGTTGGTGGAAAATATTCAGCGTGAAGATTTAAACGCGATTGAAATTGCCCTGGCTTACCAAAGCCTTATCGAACAGTATGACTTGACACAAGACAAACTGTCGGAAAAGGTGGGTAAAAATCGCGCAACCATAGCCAACTACCTGCGTTTGCTGAAACTTCCTGCCCAGGTACAAATGGCCTTGCAAAACAAAGAAATGGACCAAGGGCACGCCCGTGCTTTGCTCGGGTTGGACAAACCATCGCTCCAGGTCAAACTCTTCAACGAAATCAAAGAGAAAGGTTACTCCGTACGTCAAGTTGAAGAGATGGTCAAGGCACTCAACAACGGCGAAACGCTGAAAAGCGGACGACACACGCTGAAAAACAAAGAAGCACAACGATTGCCCGAAGAGTTCAAGGAACTGAGAAGCCGACTGGCTGATGTGTTCGGAACAAAAGTGCAAATGACTTGCTCTCAACAGGGTAAAGGAAAAATTTCCATCCCCTTCACCAACGAAGAGGAACTGGAACGCATCATTGCCCTGATGGATAAGATTAAGTAACAACGTATGAACTTGCAAACCCTACGGATTGGACGCAAAGGTTGGCTGTGCGGACTTTTCGTCTGTCTGCAGTGGACCGCGATCCATGCTGAAACATACCCGAAAGTCGAAGTCTTAAACGAGGCTTCGGCTTTACCCGTTTTGACAGGTTACGCAGAAGACAGCTTGCAGAATACGACCGACTCGCTCACGATGCCTATCGACACCACGCGGCTCAAGCAGGTGACAGACTCGGTGGGTACAGCGGCAGGTAAACCACAATTGCCGAAACCACGGTTTATTCCCAATCCACAACGCGCCCTCTGGCTATCGCTTGTACTGCCGGGTGCCGGACAGATTTACAACCGAAAGTATTGGAAACTCCCCATTATCTATGGGGGATTTTTGGGTTGTGCCTATGCCTTTATGTGGAATCAACAGATGTACCGGGATTACTCACAGGCCTACCTCGACATTATGGACGATAACCCCGAAACGAACTCTTTCTTGGAAATGCTCCCTCCCCGATATGACATCACGGGCAGAGAAGAACAATTCAAGAAGCTCTTCAAACGAAAAAAAGACTTCTATCGGCGTTACCGTGACTTAAGTGCTTTCTGCTTCGTCGGTGTTTACCTGCTCTCGGTGATTGATGCCTATGTCGACGCGCAACTTTCGGTCTTTGACATCTCTCCCGACCTGTCTATGAGCATTGAACCTGCCGTAATCGGTAATAATTCCTCTATCGGAACCCGTTCAACTACAGCCTATGGCGTTGGATGTAGTTTCCGCTTTTAATCTCATCTCGATGAAACGAATCAAGACTCTCCTATTCACTCTCGCTACTGGCTTTATCACAGCCACAGCACAAACCAATATCACTGAAATCACGGTGCATGACGAACAGAGTAATCGCGACGAAGTGATTGAACTCCCCGAAGGTATGACTGCCAGCTGTGACTCGTTGCTTAACGAGTGGATGGCTAAGAAATATCTCTATCCCGACACGTCCTGTGTAGATCCTGATGTCAATCCCTCCTACCCCGTAGAGGTTTTTCAGGAACGCTTGCGCCGTCTGCCTGTTGTAATGGAAATGCCTTACAACAACGTGGTGCAGAAATTTATTGACCAATACAGCGGCCGCCTGCGCCGCTCGGTATCCTATATGTTGGGGGCCGGCAATTTCTATGTACCCATCTTTGAGGAGGCTTTAGACTACTATGGACTCCCCTTGGAGTTGAAGTACTTGCCTGTTATTGAGTCTGCACTCGAACCGAAAGCCCGCAGTCATGCGGGAGCCGTGGGCTTGTGGCAATTTATGCTCTCTACGGCTAAGCGTTATGACTTAAAGGTGAATAGCCTCATCGACGAACGTCAAGATCCCTACAAAGCTACTTGGGCGGCAGCTCGCTACTTGCGTGACCTCTACAAGATTTACGGGGACTGGAGTCTCGTCATCGCTGCTTATAACTGTGGTCCGGGTACGGTTAACAAAGCCATTCACCGCGCAAACGGTGCAAAAGACTATTGGACGATTTATCCCTTCCTGCCTGCAGAGACACGCGGTTATGTACCGGCTTTTATTGCCGCCAACTACATCATGAACTATTACTGCGAGCATAATATCTGTCCGATGAAGACAAAGTACCCGATTACTACGGATACTGTTATGGTCAATAAGGACTTGCACTTCGAACAGGTAGCAGCGCTCTGCAACATCGACTTAGAGGCTATCCGCGCCTTGAACCCTCAATATCGCACGGATCTTATCCCAGGACGTTCCGAGCCGATGGCGCTCTGTCTGCCGACTGAGAATCTGACTGCCTTTATCGACAATCAGGACTCTATCTACAATTACCGCGCAGAAGAATTGCTAAAGCGTCGCACGACCGTGATGGTCAACGAAGACTTGGACACGCGCAGCGTAGCAGCTCGTCGCCGCAGCAACCAGCAGGAACGTGTTTCTTCCAGTCGTTCTCGTTACAGCCGGAATGCTTCCCGAAAGAACCGTTCGAAGCGTAGCCGAGGTGGCAAGACGGTGACCGTTCGTCAAGGTGACACACTGAGCGAAATCGCGAAGAGAAACGGTACTACCGTGAAGAAGCTTCGCCAGCTCAATGGCATCAAGGGTAACTTGATTAATACGGGCAAGAAACTGAAAGTACGATAAGTCTCTTCTTGCGCCGGAGGAACTGGGGCCTAAGGAGTTGCTTTTGAGCGTACCTACTCCTTGGTTTACAGTCCCCCTCACTTTCTTTTGGGATTGCTCTCCTTCCTCCCCGTTGCCTTTCCCTATGTCTAACCCCTAATCCGCATCGCCTTATGGAAAATAAACCTAAAGTTCTCACCCCTCAAGAACAAAAGGACGAGGAAATGATCAATGCTGCCTTCCAGCATTTGCTCGATACGTACCTGGCATCCAACCATCGCCGCAAGGTCGAACTCATCACAAAGGCTTTCAACTTTGCCAAGGAAGCCCATAAAGGTGTGCGTCGCCGGTCGGGTGAACCTTACATTCTTCACCCCATTGCTGTCGCCCAAATTGCCTGTGAGGAAATCGGATTGGGTTCTACTTCTATTTGTGCAGCCCTGCTACACGATGTAGAAGAAGATACAGACTATACAAACGAAGACCTCAGCAACCTCTTTGGCCCTAAGATTGCCAACATTGTAGAAGGGGTAACGAAGATATCAGGCGGTATCTTTGGTGACCGAGCATCACTGCAGGCTGAAACCTTCAAGAAACTTCTGCTCATGATGAGCGATGACATCCGCGTCATCTTAATCAAGATTTCCGACCGCCTGCACAACATGCGCACCCTCTCCAGCATGTTGCCCTCGAAGCAATACAAGATTGCCGGAGAGACGCTCTACATCTTTGCCCCCTTGGCTGACCGCTTGGGACTGAGCAAAATCAAAACTGAACTCGAAAACCTCAGCTTTAAGTATGAACACCCGGAGGAATATGCGGGAGTATTACAAAAGTTAGAGGACTCGCGCATCGAACGCGATGACATCATCGCCCAATTCACACCTGCTATCCGCGAAAAATTGGATGCCTTAGGTGTGAACTATACCATCAAGGCACGCATTAAAAGTCCGTACTCTATTTGGATGAAGATGCAAAACAAACACATTCCTTTTGAAGAAGTGTTTGACATTCTGGCTATCCGCATCGTATTCCGTCCGGCAGACCGTACGCACGAAAAAGACGAATGTTTCCGTATCTACTCTGCTCTAACGGAAATCTACAAGCCTCATCCAACCCGCTTCCGTGACTGGCTTTCGAACCCGAAGACCAATGGTTACCAAGCTCTTCACAACACGTTTATGTCGAAGCAGGGCAAATGGATTGAAGTACAGATTCGCTCTGACCGCATGGATGACATTGCAGAAATGGGATTTGCGGCTCACTGGAAATACAAGGATAAGAATGCTGCTTACGACGAGAATGAACTTGACCGCTGGCTCAACTCGATCAAGGAAATCCTCGATGACCCACAGCCCGATACACTCGATCTGCTCGACAATATCAAGCTGAACCTCTATGCTTCAGAAATCATGGTGTTCACACCGAAAGGGGAACTAAAGACCATGCCGAAGGGAGCTACGGTACTCGACTTTGCTTTTACCATCCACTCCTTCCTCGGAACACACTGCTTCGGTGCCAAGGTAAACCATCGCCTGGTGCCCTTCAGCTATGTACTGCGAAGCGGTGACCAGGTAGAAATACTTACTTCACGTACTCAACGAGTGCAACCCGATTGGCTCAACTTTGCGACAACGGCCAAAGCACGTGCCAAAATTCAAGCCATTCTGCGCCGTGAAAGCCGCGAAAAACAACGCAGGGGTGAAGAGTTGCTTCGCGACTACCTCGTCAAAAACGAAGTGGCATACGAACCTTCTGTGATTGACAAGGTGCGTCGATTCTACCATGTGCTCTCTAACGAAGAATTACTATTCAGTCTAGGGGACGAAAAGATTGCACTCAACGAAGAAGTCATCAACTTCCTGAAGGGTCGCAATACAGGAAAAGGTTGGCGTCGCTTTATTCCCTTCATCGGCAAAAGCGAGACGACTGACACGAAAGCTCCCCAACAAACTTTAGAGGACGATGATTGGGCGACAAAACTTAACCGCAAGGAAGTACTCGTGCTCAATGAAGAGGTATTACGCAAATGTACCTTTGCAGACTGTTGTCGCCCCATTCCCGGTGACGATGTCATGGGCTACATTACAGCAGACGGCGGACTGCAACTTCACAAACGTAGCTGCGAAACGGCTGTCAAACTCAAAACACGTTATGGTAATAACATCATAGCCTGCCGTTGGGACACACACAAAGTATTCCTCTACGATGTAAAGATTGAGATTCGCGGTATCGACTCACAAAATGTGCTCTACTCTATTGCCGAAGTTCTCCACAAGCTTACCCACTTCACGGTGAAACGCATCTCGCTCAACACCGATGATGGCATCTTCGAAGGATACTTAATCATCTCGGTTTATGACACGAACGATGTCGTAACAGTTTGCGAGAAGCTCAAAGCCATTGAGCATGTAACTGAAGCCGTACGCGTCTGATTCCAACTCATCTGATATTTCTCACACGTTCTCATCATGGAAAATGACCTTTTGAACGACGATAAGAAACTCTTCTACAGCATCAGCGAAGTTTCGCAAATTACCGATTTGACTGAAACCCTACTGCGCTATTGGGAAAAGGAATTTCCCCAACTCGCTCCGAAGAAAGGGGCACGCGGTATACGCCGCTACACGAAAGCGGACATTGAGGTGGTTATCAGCATCAAGGAGCTGGTAAAAGTCAGAGGTATGAAATTAGCTGCTGCCCGCGAACTGCTGAAGCAAAACAAAAAAGGCACAGCCAACAACGTAGAAGTACTTCAAAAACTCCGCGCCATACGCGAAGAGCTCGTAGCTATGAAGCAGGCGCTGGGCGATATGTAATGCGGTCGTGTTTACACCGCAGATTATACAATGTGTCCGCACTCTCTCCGTGCGGACACATTGTCATTAAAGGAACTATTGCCTCGTCAAGGAAGGCTTAGCTGCGTCTAAGCATGATGCTTCCAGGTACTCCTTCTTTTCACAGAGAACTATTCCTGTGAAAGATATCACCAGCATACTTCCTTATCCCATTCATTCTCATCCAAAACATCCCTCCTCATGCCTCCCAAATCAAAAACCGTATATGTTTGCTCCGAATGTGGACAAGACTCTCCCAAATGGGTGGGACGTTGTCCTTCCTGTGGCGCTTGGAACACGATGAAGGAAATGGCCCTTCGTCCGGAAAGTGCCGCTACGGCCAGCTCCCAACGAGCCCGACGCGCCATCACCACAGCTCCTGCCTCAGAAGTAAAGGCCATTAAGTTAGCCGAAGTTCCAGCTGAACAAGAACCGCGTTTTACCACTTTCGACCGCGAACTCGACCGCGTGTTGGGCGGCGGTCTGGTACCAGGTTCGTTAATACTGTTGGGTGGTGAACCTGGTATTGGCAAATCAACCCTGCTGCTGCAAACGGTGTTACGAATCAAGAACCGCAAAATTCTGTATGTCAGCGGTGAGGAAAGTGAACGACAAATCAAACTTCGTGCCGACCGTCTTGCGGGAAATGGAGGAGATGTCTATCTACTTTGCGAAACGCGCTTGGAAGCAATCTTTGAGCAAGTCGCAAGCACGCGTCCGGAATTATTGGTCGTTGACTCCATCCAAACCATCTCTGTTGAAAATCTGGATGCGGCTCCAGGTTCTGTGACCCAAATACGCGAATGCGCCGTTTCCTTACTGAAGTTTGCAAAGGAGAGTAATGTTCCCGTCATTCTCGTAGGACACATTACCAAAGAAGGAACTTTGGCTGGCCCCAAAGTATTGGAACACATCGTCGATACGGTCTTACAATTTGAAGGCGACCGTCACTATCTTTACCGCATCCTTCGCAGTGTGAAGAACCGCTTCGGCTCTACTTCGGAGTTAGGTATTTATGAGATGCGTCAAGACGGCCTGCGCGAAGTAGACAATCCCTCTGAATTACTGCTCACACAAGCTAGCGGTGAACTTAGCGGCGTAGCCATTGCTGCCGCCGTTGAGGGAGTTCGTCCGTTCCTCATCGAAACACAAGCTTTGGTTTCGACAGCTGCCTATGGTACACCTCAACGTTCGGCAACGGGCTTCGATCTCCGCCGCCTCAATATGCTCCTAGCTGTACTGGAAAAACGTGTAGGTTTTAAACTGGCACAAAAGGACGTCTTCCTTAACATTGCTGGTGGCATCCGCGTTACCGATCCTGCCATCGACCTTTCCGTCATTGCGGCCATTCTCTCCAGCAATGTCGACACGGCCATCGGTCAAAACATCTGTATGGCAGGCGAAGTGGGACTGAGTGGGGAAATCCGCCCCGTCACCCGTATCAACCAACGCATTGCCGAAGCTGCTAAATTGGGGTTCACTCGCATTCTTATTCCTGAAGGAAACAAAAAGAGTCTAGAAGGTGGACTTCCTGACCGCATTGAAATTGTTCCTGTAGCCAGAGTAGAAGAAGCTTTGCGAGAACTCTTTGGATGATAGTAGAATGTGTTTGAAGGATAAAGATTTGGGATTTAACATAACATCATTAATTCCCCCTCATCCCACACTCTCACCCTACACCAATACTCATTCCCCCTCATAATATAACTTCATAACTTCCCCTTTAACCCCTTCCCTCCACAAGCTTTACACCACATACTTATGCAACGACAACTATCCCTTCGAGTTACTCCCAATATCGCAGCCAGCGAACATTTACTGACCCGCTATGCCGCCGGCGAAATTGGCATTGACGCCCGTACCATCAAAGCTTTGCGCATCCGCCGCCGTAGCATCGATGCCCGCCAACGCACCATCTATGTCAACTTGACAGTCGACCTCTTCATCAACGAAATGCCTCCCCGCTTGGATTACGAACCAGTGGAATATACAGACGTAAGCCACGCGCCACGCGTCGTAGTAGTCGGAGCCGGACCTGGCGGTCTCTTTGCCGCTCTTCGACTGATAGAACTCGGTTTACGTCCGGTTGTACTCGAACGAGGAAAGGATGTTCACGAACGACGGAAAGACATTGCTCTCATCTCCCGACAGCACAGGGTTGACGGAGAAAGTAATTACTCCTTTGGCGAAGGCGGTGCCGGTGCCTACTCTGACGGCAAACTTTTCACCCGTTCCAAGAAACGTGGCAATGTGGAAAAGATTCTGCGCGTCTTCTGCCAATTCGGTGCTTCCACCGATATCCTTATTGATGCCCATCCTCACATCGGTACCGATCGATTGCCACGCATCATCGAAGGCATGCGCAACCAAATTATCGCCTGTGGCGGCGAAGTACATTTCCAAACCCGTGTAGACAGCCTGCTGATTGAAAACAAGGAAGTAAAAGGTGTAGTTTGCCAAACAGGCGAAACCTTCTATGGTCCTGTTATTCTCGCCACGGGTCACTCCGCCCGCGACGTTTACCGCCATCTCTACGAAAGCGGACTGGCCATTGAGGCTAAAGGCATTGCTGTCGGTGTTCGTCTGGAACATCCCGCTGAACTCATTGACCGCATCCAATACCACAACCGCGAAGGCCGTGGCAAATTCCTTCCTGCGGCAGAATACAGCTATGTAACGCAAGCTCAGGGACGTGGTGTCTACAGTTTCTGTATGTGTCCGGGTGGCATTGTAGTACCTGCTGCCAGCGGGCCGCAACAAATCGTGGTCAACGGCATGAGTCCCTCGACCCGCAACTCTGCTTGGAGCAATTCAGGCATGGTTGTAGAGACACGCGTGGAAGATTTGGACGGTGAACTCCTTCCGTTCCTCACAGAAGCCATGGCAGACGGCACTTTTGCTGAAACACATGCAGACATCGACCGTCCCGACAATCCCCTGCGCATGATGTATTTCCAAGAAGCACTCGAGAAGGCCTGCTGGCAACAAGGTAACCGCAAACAAACCGCTCCCTCACAACGTATGGCTGACTTTGTCAACCGCCGTCTGAGCTACGACTTGCCCAAATCAAGCTACTCTCCCGGTTTGGTATCTTCTCCGCTTCATTTCTGGATGCCCCAATTCATTACCTCTCGCCTCATCGAAGGTTTCAACGCCTTTGGCCGCAAGAGTCATGGTTTCCTTACCAACGAAGCGATTCTCATTGCTGCCGAGACCCGCACCTCTGCTCCGGTACGCATTCTCCGTGACAAAGACACACTCTGTCACGTAAGTGTCAGCGGCCTCTACCCCTGCGGCGAAGGAGCAGGCTATGCCGGAGGCATTGTCAGTGCAGCCATTGACGGGGAACGCTGTGCGGAAATGTGTGCCGCCATGATGGGCAAGGCTTAAGAGCTGACTGAGTTAAGAATTAGAGGTTATAAAGTTACTTTTGACGGTTCGACTTTCAGGTCTACTTACTTCCATCCTCTCCAACCGCCCTCAAACAGTCACTTTATAACCTCTAACCGATAACTTTTCCCCCTTTCTCCTCCCTCCTAACCACGAAAGAATTCCCAAAACTTTTGCCCTTTAAACCGCCTCTCACTACCTTTGCACAACTCTTTATCAAAACAAACCCTCTAATCCCCACTCGGTATGATTCTGTTTTTTAAAACTCCGCAACAGAGCGTGATTGCTACCCAAGTCGATCATCAGCTTTCTGCAGACGAAGTAAAAGAACTCTGCTGGCTTTATGGCGAAGCAACGCTCGAAGACAGTGAAACGTTAACAGGTTGGTTCGTTGGCCCTCGCCGCGAAATGATTACTCCCTGGAGTACGAATGCTGTCGAGATTACCCAAAACATGAATATTCAAGGCGTTTCACGCATCGAAGAATATTTCCCTGTCAGCAACGAACAGGCGGAACACGACCCGATGCTTCAACGCATGTACAACGGTCTGGACCAAGAAATCTTTACCGTTAACATCGAACCTGCGCCTATCGAATACATTTCTGACCTCGAGACGTACAATGAACAAGAGGGTTTGGCACTCTCACCCGCTGAAATCGAATACCTCCACGGCGTGGAGAAGCAATTGGGTCGCCAGTTGACCGACTCTGAAGTATTCGGCTTCGCACAAATCAACTCAGAACACTGCCGCCACAAAATTTTCGGCGGTTCCTTTATCATCGATGGCAAGGAGATGCCCTCTTCACTCTTTGCTATGATTAAAAAAACTACGCAAGAGAACCCGCATCAGATTATTTCTGCCTACAAGGACAATGTAGCCTTCGCACAAGGTCCTGTCATTGAACAGTTTGCTCCCGCAGACCACTCGACCAGCGACTATTTCCAGGTGAAGGACATCGAAAGCGTCATCTCAATCAAAGCAGAAACCCACAATTTCCCTACCACGGTAGAACCCTTCAACGGTGCCTCTACGGGTACGGGGGGTGAAATCCGTGACCGTATGGGTGGTGGTGTCGGCTCTTGGCCCATTGCCGGTACTGCTGTATACATGACGGCTTATCCCCGCTTGGACGGTGGCCGCGAATGGGAAGACATTCTCCCTGTACGTCAGTGGCTCTATCAGACTCCCGAACAGATTCTTATCAAGGCTTCCAACGGTGCTTCCGACTTCGGTAACAAGTTTGGACAGCCTCTGATTGCCGGTTCTGTATTGACGTTTGAACACCAGGAGAACGGTGAAAAGTATGGTTACGACAAGGTAATTATGTTGGCTGGTGGTGTAGGCTACGGCACAAAGCGTGATTGCCTCAAGGGCACACCCGCCAAGGGTAATAAGGTCGTAGTTGTCGGTGGTGACAATTACCGCATCGGCCTTGGTGGTGGTTCTGTCAGCTCGGTTGACACGGGTCGCTACTCTAGCGGTATTGAACTCAACGCCGTACAGCGTGCCAATCCCGAAATGCAGAAGCGTGCGAACAACCTTGTCCGTGCACTTTGCGAAGAGGAAGTTAATCCCGTTGTTTCTATCCATGATCACGGTTCTGCAGGCCATGTAAACTGTCTGTCTGAATTGGTCGAAGAGTGTGGTGGTAAGATAGACATGACGAAACTGCCTATCGGTGATCCGACTCTTTCTGCAAAAGAAATTATCGCCAACGAAAGTCAGGAGCGCATGGGGCTCTTGATTCAGGAAGAACACCTCGAACACGTACGCAAGATTGCCGAACGTGAACGCGCACCGATGTATGTTGTAGGTGAAACTACAGGCGATGCTCACTTCTCCTTCGAACAGGGTGACGGCAAACGTCCCTTCGACTTGGATGTAGCGCAAATGTTTGGTCACTCTCCCAAAACGGTCATGGTCGACGAAACGGTAGAGCGTAAGTATAAGGATGTTACCTACGATACAGCTCAGCTCGATACGTACATCAACCAGGTACTCCAACTCGAAGCTGTAGCCTGCAAGGATTGGTTGACGAATAAGGTAGACCGTTCCGTAACGGGTAAGGTGGCTAATCAGCAGACGCAGGGCGAACTCCAGTTGCCGTTGGCAGACTGTGGTGTCGTAGCCCTTGATTATCGTGGCGAGAAGGGTATTGCAACAGCTCTTGGTCACGCACCTCAGGCTGGTTTGGCTGACCCTGCTGCAGGTTCGGTACTCTCCGTAGCTGAGTCTTTGACCAACATTGTTTGGGCTCCGCTTGCAGAAGGACTTGATAGCGTTTCACTCTCAGCTAACTGGATGTGGCCCTGCCGCTCTCAGAAGGGTGAAGATGCTCGTTTGTACCGTGGCGTTGAAGCACTCAGCGACTTCTGCTGTGCCTTGCAGATTAACGTTCCGACAGGTAAGGACTCTCTCTCGCTTTCTCAACAATATCCGGGTGGTGAGAAGATTATCTCTCCGGGTACAGTGATTGTTAGTGCAGGTGGCGAAGTAAGCAACATCCGTAAGGTTGTTTCTCCCGTGATGAAGAACGAAGCTAAGTCTACGTTCTACCACATCGACTTCTCCTTCGACCAACTCCGTCTCGGTGGTTCAGCTTTCGCTCAAACACGCGGTTGCGTAGGTTCAGATGTCCCGACTGTCAAGAATCCCGAGTACTTCCGCGATGCCTTTAATGCGGTTCAGGAACTCGTGAAGAAGGGTTACCTCCTGGCAGGTCACGACATCTCTGCCGGTGGTCTCATCACAACCTTGCTCGAAATGACCTTCGCTAATACCGAAGGCGGTATGGATATCTGCTTGGACAAGTTTAACTCTGACGACCTCATCAAGGTTCTCTTTGCTGAAAACCCTGGTATTGTTGTTCAGGTTGCTAATGACCACAAGAAGGAATTCAAGGCCTTGCTTGACGATGCAGGCATTGGTTACATCAAGCTCGGTAAGCCGGCTGAAGAACGTCAGATCATGGTTACTCTCCACGATGCGACTTATCAATTCGGTATCGACTACCTGCGCGACATCTGGTACGAAACTTCTTACTTGCTCGATACGAAGCAAAGTTTCCATGGTTGCGCCAAGAAGCGTTACGAGAACTACAAGCAGCAGCCCATCGAACTCAACTTCCATCCCGAGTTCACTGGCAAGCTCGCCAGCTACGGTATTGACGCAAATCGTCGTCAGCCCAGTGGCATCAAGGCCGCTATCATCCGTGAAAAGGGTACGAACGGCGAACGCGAAATGGCTTATGCACTTTACCTCGCTGGTTTCGATGTGAAAGACGTCATGATGACCGACTTAATTACGGGTCGCGAAACACTTGATGAAGTCAACATGATTGTCTTCTGCGGTGGTTTCTCTAACTCTGACGTATTGGGTTCAGCCAAGGGTTGGGCAGGTGCCTTCCTATACAACCCCAAGGCAAAGGAAGCCCTCGATCGCTTCTATGCACGCGAAGATACGCTCTCGCTCGGTGTCTGCAACGGTTGCCAGTTGATGGTAGAACTCAATCTCATCAACCCCGACCATAAGAAGCGTACCCGCATGCTCCACAACGACTCTCACAAGTTTGAAAGTGCATTCCTCGGTGTTACCGTACCGACCAACCGTAGTGTCATGTTCGGTTCACTCTCGGGCGACCGCCTCGGCATCTGGGTAGCTCATGGTGAAGGTAAGTTTAGCTTGCCTTACTCAGAAGACGACTACAACGTTGTGCTGAAATACAGCTACGACGAATATCCAGGCAACCCCAACGGTTCAGATTACTCTATAGCAGGTATTGCCAGCCCCGATGGCCGTCACCTCGCCATGATGCCCCACTTAGAACGTGCCTTCTTCCCTTGGCAGAATCCTTATTATCCTGCCGATCGTCGCGCGACCGATGAAGTTACTCCGTGGATCGAAGCCTTCGTCAATGCCCGCAAGTGGGTGGAAGCTCACAAGCAATAAAATATTACTCTTCTGGACTGTGTGTACAGTCTGAATTCAAAAAAGGAAGCCACGTTATTCATGTGGCTTCCTTTTTTTCTATCCCCGATGAAGTTGGGAGAGTAGTTATAAACTACCATCTGTGTCTGACTATACCGCCATTGAAGGTAATCAACGTGCTGTTACTCAGAGCCATTGGCAAGAATCGTTTCATGGAATGTGGAAAAGAGGATATAAAAGGATAAGTGTGAAGGCTTACTATGGTAAGGAGAAACCCAACACTAGTGGTTTGAATAGCTTTCAATCGTTGGGATGGCCCAAACATCGTCTGTTCGAATTGCTTTCAACCATTGGGAAAACTCAAACACAGCTTGTTCGATTAGTTTTCAACTGTTGGGGTAGCTCTAACATCGCCTGTACGAGAGCTTCTCAACTATTGGGAAGACTCGAACATCACCTGTACGATTAGTTCTCAACTATTGGGAAGACTCAAACATCACCTATACGATTAGTTCTCAACTGTTGAAAAGACGCGAACATCGCCTGTTCGATAACTTCTCAACTGTTGGAAGGACTCGAACATCGCCTGTTCGATAGCTTCTCAACTGTTAGAAGGACTCGAACATCGCCTGTTTGATAGCTTCTCAACTGTTAGAAAGACGCGAACATCGCCTGTACGATAACTTCTCAACTGTTGGAAGATAAGAACACATACAATAAACCAACAAAAATCCCCCGAAAGCCCTGTAATTGAACTTTCGGGGGATTTTAAATATGTAAATCGCAGGAAGTTAAGACTTACTGAAGCTTTTGCTTCACTTCCACTTCCTGGAAGGTTTCGATAATATCACCTTCCTTGATGTCGTTGCAGTTGGTCAGTGAGATACCACACTCAAAGTTTGTAGTAACCTCCTTCACATCGTCCTTGAAACGCTTGAGCGCATTGATTTCACCCGTGAAGATCACAATACCATCGCGAATCAAGCGAGCCTTATCAGAACGCTTCACCTTACCATCAAGCACGTAAGCACCGGCCACGTAACCCACCTTCGAGATGTGGTAAACCTGACGTACCTCGATGTTTGCAGTAACCTCTTCCTTGATTACAGGTTCAAGCATACCTTCCATTGCCTCCGTCACGTCCTCAATAGCGTCGTAGATGACAGAATACTGACGAATTTCGACACCGTCGCGCTCGGCCAACTTACGAGCCTGCATAGAAGGACGAACCTGGAAACCAACAATGATGGCTTCGGATGCCGCAGCCAACGTCACATCGTTCTCGCTGATCTGACCCACACCCTTGTAGATAACCTTGATAACGATATTCTCTGTAGAAAGCTTGATGAAAGAGTCTGCAAGTGCTTCTACTGAACCATCCACGTCAGCCTTGACAATCAAGTTCAATTCGTGATAAGATCCCAGCTTCAAGCGCTTACCAATCTTCTCGAGCGTAAGCACCTCACGCGTACGAAGATCCTGTTCACGCTGTAACTGTTCGCGCTTGTTGGCAATCTCGCGTGCTTCCTGTTCCGTATCCATCACATGGAACTGGTCACCGGCCTGCGGAGCACCATTGAAACCGAGCAGGGTAGCCGCCATAGAGGGACCTACCTCCTGAATACGCTGTCCACGCTCGTTGAAGAGAGCCTTCACACGTCCGTAGTTCGTACCTGCCAAAACTACATCGCCCTGGCGGAGCGTACCGTTGGCCACCATCACCGTTGCCACGTAACCACGACCTTTATCCAATGAAGATTCAATCACCGTACCTGTAGCCTTGCGGTTAGGATTAGCCTTCAGCTCCAACATATCAGCTTCGAGCAATACCTTTTCGAGCAAGTCACTCACACCGATACCCTTCTTCGCAGAAATATCTTGGCTTTGGTATTTACCACCCCATTCCTCCACGAGGAAATTCATGGCAGCCAAGCCCTCCTTAATCTTATCCGGATTCGCATGGGGCTTATCCACCTTGTTGATAGCAAACACAATAGGTACATTGGCTGCTACGGCGTGGCTGATAGCTTCCTTAGTCTGCGGCATGATGTCATCGTCAGCAGCAATAATGATGATGGCAATATCCGTCACCTGCGCACCACGGGCACGCATTGCTGTAAATGCCTCGTGACCTGGAGTATCAAGGAACGTAATCTTGCGGCCATTTTCGAGCGTCACGTTGTATGCACCAATATGCTGCGTGATACCACCCGCTTCACCTGCAATCACGTTTGACTTACGAATGTGGTCCAAAAGTGATGTCTTACCGTGGTCTACGTGACCCATCACAGTCACAATCGGAGCACGCGGTTCGAGATCTTCCGGATTATCCTCCTCTTCCGCAATAGCTTCCTGCACATCAGCTGAAACATATTCCGTCTTGAAGCCAAATTCCTCAGCCACCAAGTCAATCGTTTCAGCGTCCATGCGCTGGTTGATGCTCACCATGATACCGATGCTCATGCACGTACCGATAACTTTCGTCACAGGCACATCCATCATCTGAGCCAGCTCATTGGCCGTCACAAATTCCGTCAGCTTCAGCACCTTGCTTTCAGCCTTAGCCTCGCGACGTTCCTCTTCCGCACGTGCATGTTGTTGTTCACGCTTTTCCTTGCGGTATTTGGCACCCTTGTTACCTTTTTGCTTATTCGTGAGGCGAGCCAGCGTCTCCTTCACTTGCTTAGCAACATCTTCTTCGGTTACTTCAGCCTTCACCTCCTTCGCCTTGCGGTTGCGATCCTTTCCAGCACGCTTGCTATTGTTCGCCTGGTTCTGGTTGCCACCCTGGTTATTGCGGTTATTGCCGTTACCGTTGTTGCCATTATTATTGTTACCATCGTTACGGCGCTTGCCGTTACCGTCCTTGTTGCCGCCCTTGTTTTGAGAAGCCACACTGTTCACGTCCACACGTTCGTTACCGATGCGCGTACGCTTCTTGCGCTGACCACCCTGAGCTGCACCCTGTCCGTTAGCGTCTTGTCCGTTCTTACCTCCTCGGCGACGGTCTTCCTTACCCTTCTTCTTCGGTCGGGTCGTAGGGTTGATCGCACTGAGGTCAATCGTACCGAGAACCTTAGGTCCGGTGATTTCGGTCTGCGTGTGAAGCTTAAATACTCCACCCTCTTCTTCGCCGATCGCCTTTGCGCGCTCGTCAACAGAAGGACGTTCAGCCGTCTTTCTATTTTCCTTTTCAGGAGTTTCGGCTTTCGGAGCCTCTTCTACGGGTTTAGCCTCCGCTTTCGTCTTTTCGGCAGCAGCCTTCTCCGCCTTCGGAGTTTCCTTAGCTTTACCCTGCACCGCATCCAGGTCAATTTTGTTAACCGAAACGATGCGCGGCTTCATATCTTCCGGCACTTCAGTCGCAATCATTTCCGCTTCAGGCTGTGCCGTTTTCTGTGCAGAGTGTTTCTTTTCCTGTCGGGTCTGTCTGATTTCCTCCGCTTTGTTGCGTAGGTCCTTGTCAGCACCAAATTCCTTTTTGAGCAAGTCGTACTGCTTCTCGTCTAACTTCTGATTGAGGTTATCCTCACTTTCGAGCGGACAACCCTTTTTCTTGAGAAAGTCGGAAATGGTCTGCTGTCCGACACCAAACTCCTTAATAGCTTTATTTAATCTGATATTCATGTAGTCTTTATTTGGAAAATAGGGGGAAGAGTGAATAAAATACTTAGGAACTGAAGCGTCCCTAAGAAAATATCAACGCGCCGTCCTCCCGGAGGGCGACCGTCATTTAAAGCGAAGCCCCGTAAGGGCTGCAATCAGGGATAAACGAAGAGGCAGAAGGTCCGTTTCACCGGTTTGCCCTTCTATATTGTTGCCCCTTCGGGGCCAAGTTCGGTGTAAAGCATTACAACCGTTTGCCCCAACGAATAAGCCGTGTCATTCCCTTTGGGGCCTGCTTTCACATCCGTTTCCGGATAGCGTTACCCCTAACTTTCCTCGCCTGCAGATTCTTCCACAGACTGGTTAGCTTCGGCTGGAGCTTCTTCCGCAGAAGCTTCATCCTCAAATTCGGCGCGGAGGATACGCAACAAGTCGTCCACCGTACTTTCTTCGAGGTCAGCCTTTTCAATCAACATCTCACGCGGCGCATTGAGCACTTCACGAGCCGTTTCCAGACCGATAGACTTAATGGCATCAATCACCCACTGGTCTACCTCGTCAGCAAATTCGTCCAAGTAGATGTCCTCAATTTCCTTCTCGCCTTCCTCCGGTTCACGGAACACATCAATCGTATATTCCGTCAGCTGTGAAGCAAGCTTGATGTTCGAGCCACTCTTACCAATAGCCAAGCTTACCTCTGAAGGACGGAGATACACCTCAGCCTTCTTCTCCTCCTCATGGAGCGTAATGCTCGATACTTGAGCCGGAGCCAAGGCACGCTGGATAAAGAGCGCCGTATTGCTGGAATAATTAATTACGTCGATGTTTTCATTGCGCATTTCGCGCACTACCGAATGGATACGGCTACCCTTCACACCAACACAGGCACCAACGGGATCAATGCGGTCATCGTAGCTCTCTACCGCAATCTTCGCGCGTTCACCTGGAATGCGAGCAATGCGGCAAATGCGAATCAAGCCGTCACCGATTTCGGGAATTTCGAGTTCAAGCAGACGCTGCAAGAACATGGGAGAAGTACGTGAAAGATAAATCTTCGGATTACCATTGGCATTGTCTACACGGTCGATAACAGCCGTTACATGGTCTCCCTTATGGAAGAAATCTCTGGGAATCTGCTGTGACTTCGGCAAATAGAGTTCATTCTTTTCTTCGTCCATCAACAGCGTCTCTGACTTCCACGTCTGATATACTTCGGCAGTAATCAACTCGCCTACACGGTCTTTGTATTTGTTGTACAGCGCGTCGTGCTCCAGCTCGAGGATTTTGCTAGCAAGAGTTTGGCGCAACGTCAAGATTGCACGGCGACCAAAGTCAGCGAAGTGAATCTCTTCAGACACTTCTTCACCAATTTCATAATCGTTATCAATCTCGCGTGCCTTGCTCAAAGCGATTTCCCGGTTCGGGTCCTCCACCTCGTCATCAGCCACCACCACGCGGGTACGGTAAATTTCGCAGTCACCCTTCTCAGGGTTTACAATCACGTCAAAGTTTTCGTCCGAGCCGAAGAGTTTCGCAATCACACTGTGAAAGCTTTCCTCCAGCACGCCGACCATGGTCGTGAGGTCAATGTTCTTATTGTCCTTGAACTCAGCAAAGGTTTCAATAAGACTTGCCGTCTCGGTTTTCTTCTTAGCCATTTGTTTGGGAGTTATGTAGTTACTTGAAATCAATGAGATACTTCGTCCATTTCACCTCTTCGAAAGTCAGTGCAAGGTCACGGCTGACGAGTTTCGGTCGTTTCTGCCCTTCTTCGCGCACCTTTTCTTCGATGGTAAGGGTGAATCCTTCGGGAGTCACGTTCGAAAGCACGCCCTGGAGCTTTTTGCCTGCCGTGGTCAAGACTTCCACGCGTTCTCCTTGGTGGATTTCATACTGTCTAAGGACTTTGAAGGGCTGTCCGATGCCGGCACTTCCCACTTCCAATTCAAAGTCCTCGCGGTCGCGGTCGAGCTGTGACTCGATAAAGCGGCTCAGCTCTACACAATCTTCAATCCACACACCTTCCTCGTGGTCTATTTCTACCACGATGCGATCGTCCGGGCTGATGGTGAGGTCTGTCAGGAAATATTCCTTGTCCTCCAGCCATTGGTCAACCAGACTTTTTACAAAGCTTTTATCTATCATTCGGTCAACATGCGGCTCGACGTCATCCCGCCCTCCCTGTTCATCCATCAGGAGGATTTGCGTTGCGCCTTGCCGGGTCAGTAAATAAGGATTATAAAAATGAGTGAGGAACTTTAGAAAGCCCCTCACTCATTTCTGTGCGCAAAGTTAAGAATAATATCCTATGTGAACCAAATATTTCCGTCAAAATCACGGAATTTCAGCCGTTAAAATCCAGTGAAGAAAAGTCGTTTGAAATGCTTTTCGAAGTTCTTATCAACAGCTTCATATGCCTAATTACCATCCGCTGCATCCAGAACTATTTTTGATACCTTACTTAACGATCGTAGCTTTAACAATGCGTACGTCATCAAAGGGACGATCGTTCTCGTCACGACCTACCCATTGTATCTGATCCGCAATATCCAACCCTTCAACTACCTCACCAAAGACAGTATATTGACCATCCAAATAAGGCATTCCACCAAACGAACGATAAGTGTCTTTGATCTCAAGGGTTAGCTTCGCCTTCCCTTGCGTCATACTGTCTAAGTGTTCCTGAGCGCGCGCCAAACCTTCGTCGGTATAGAGCGTACCTGTCACGATATAGAACTGATAAGCCGACGAACGGCGTTCGGGATTGACCTCGTCGCCTTCACGCGCAGCGGCCAGCGCACCTGATTTGTGATAATGACGGGGGAAAACGATTTCTGCTGGCAGTGAATAAGGTTCGGGACTGTCTCCCAATTTGACTCCTGGCTTTGCCTCACGGCTGAGAGAATCACCCGCCTGTACCATGAAGTTTGGAATGACGCGATGAAACAACAAGCCATCGTAAAAGCCCTCTCGTACCAACCGCAGGAAATTATCCCGATGCTTCGGGGTATCGTTATAAAGTTGCACCCGAATTTTGCCCAAAGTCGTTTCAAACAATACTTCGTGACGAAGCGTATCAGCCGTTTGAGCTTGGAGCGCCGGAAGGGTCAGAAAGAAGAAAAGAAGAGTAAAAAGAGATTTCATGAGAAAGCATTGAAAAGAACAAACAGTCGAAAGCGCACGAACAAGGTTAAGCACTAAATTTTATCCAGTCCCTTCGTAAACTTCAACCAATAATACTTCAACGGATTCTTATATTTGAGCTGTTTCCACGGTCGGCTTTGGTGCGGCCGGTGTAATACGGGCAATTCCGTGAAGAGGTAGTTCTGAAATCCGCGTTGACGCGATTCATGTGAGATAGTCACATCATACCAATTTTTCTCGGGATTCAGTTCCTCAAAAGAGTAAGCCGCCAAAAGTGCTGGGGTCAACAGCGAACAGCAGAAACTACAATGTTTCTTGACTTCGATTACGCCCTTTTCCAGCTTGGCCGCATAAAGATAGGGATAATTCACCTCTCCCGCTTCGTCTACCGTTACCGAAGCAGCAATGCCACAACGTTCGTGTTGTAAAGCTCCATCATAAAGACGCTGAAGCGTATACGGACCTACCGTTACATCACTTTCGACGATACACAAGGCTGCGTCAGCCTCCAAAGCCTCCTGTTGTGACTTGCGAAGCACCAACAAATAGTTAGGTGATAGATGGTCCGTCAAGTCAGCTAGATTGACCAGCCGGAACCCCAGTTCACGCGAAGCGTCTTCGAGTCTTTGGGTATTTTCAGGAGTAGAAAAATCATTGTACACGGTGTACGTAAAGGGCACCGTCAAGTTGCTTGCCATCACCGAGGCAATGGTGTCGAGTGTGGTCTCAATCGAATCTTTGACAGGAGTAATAATGTAAAGGCCTTTCATATTTAAAGAGTTCATCTGAATAACGCGCAACGGGTTCTCTACCTCTTTCTACTAGAGATGCAAAAGGACACAAACCGTAAACAACCATTGTGCCCTTCTTTAAGAAGCAATACGATTCACTCATCGTCCCAACTAAGCAGTCGGTATCGTTGGCTACCCATCGAAGCGTTGGCACAAAAGTAAGGATTTTCCTTAGAATAGGTTCCCCCGTTCACCCGGATATCCCCTCCAGGCAGTCTCACCCAAGGAAATAACAGGGTGAATCTTTGGCATTGCCTACCTTTTGCCGTACCTTTGCGCCACTTAATACGACTGGGGATATTGACCCGCCATTTCGGTTCGTCGGTTTGGGAAGCCCGCTTTCCTTCCCCTGTTTCAACCCTACGATTATGTCTGAAAACTATAGTCTCAGCCACTTGAAAGAACTCGAAGCCGAGTCCATCCACATCATCCGCGAAGTGGCGGCGGAATTTGAGAATCCAGTGATGCTTTACAGCATCGGTAAGGATTCCAGCGTCATGGTACGCCTGGCAGAGAAGGCTTTCGCTCCTGGTCGTCCCCCCTTCCCCTTGATGCACATTGACTCCAAATGGAAATTCAAGGAAATGCTGACGTTCCGCGATTGGTACGCCAAGGAACACGGTTGGAATCTCATTGTTGAAAGCAACGAAGAGGCCTTCAAGGCTGGCGTTGGTCCGTTTACCCACGGCTCTAAGGTACATACAGACTTGATGAAGACGCAAGCCCTGCTTGCTGCCCTCGACAAGCACAAATTTGATGCAGCCTTTGGGGGTGCCCGTCGTGACGAAGAGAAGAGCCGTGCCAAAGAGCGCATTTTCTCCTTCCGCGATCAATTCCACCAGTGGGATCCAAAGAACCAACGTCCGGAACTTTGGGATACATACAATGCCCGTGTTCACAAGGGCGAGAGCATTCGCGTCTTCCCGCTTTCTAACTGGACTGAGCTCGATATCTGGCAATACATCCGTTTGGAGAACATCCCCATCGTGCCCCTCTATTTTGCCAAGGAACGCCCCGTCATCAATTTGGATGGTCAGCTCATCATGCCAGACGACGACCGCCTGCCCGAGCAGTACCGCGACCAGATTGAGATGCGTAAGATTCGCTTCCGTACCTTGGGTTGCTGGCCTTTAACGGGTGCCATTGAGAGCGAAGCTGACACCATCGAAAAGATTGTAGAAGAAATGATGACTACAACCAAAAGTGAACGCACCACGCGTGTCATCGACTTCGACCAGGATGCTTCTATGGAACAGAAGAAACGCGAGGGATATTTCTAACCCACATTTACATACAAAAGTGTATTCCTTTGTGGAAAACACAACATACTTTTCCACAGTCAAAAGGCTGTCTGCATGAAGTTAAACTGATGCAGACAGCCTTTTTTATGGTTGAAGCTGGGCTAAATGACTGGTATACACCTCCACTTATTCCCGACAGCCTCGAATCGGGGAATGGGGCAACCGTATAAGCACTCCTACGTCTGTCGCAGCAGAATTCGGGTCCCGTATTGGTACTCCTACGTCTGTCGCCGATGCTGTCCTAAACGTTTTTCGAGAAAAACAAAAAAGAAAGAGACAACTACCTTACACTCAATCGGAACAAATTACGATCCAATGATTAATGAACTCAAGAGTTCACGCGTCAGTTCTTAAAACGGCCAGATCAATGGTACCAATGTAACGGCCACAATCAATGTCATGAGATTCAGAGGAAGTCCCACACGAACAAAATCACCGAAACGGTAATTACCGATACCTTGCACGATGAGATTGGTTTGATAGCCAATGGGAGTGCTGAAACTCGCCGAAGCCGCCAGACAAATCGTGACGAAGAACGGCATAGGGCTGACGCTCAAGTGTTCCGCTATCGACAAACTAATGGGAAATGCCAAAGCTGCCGCCGCGTTATTCGTCATGAGTTCGGTAAAGAGGTTGGTAATGATAAATACCACACCCAAAAGAACAACCGGGCTATAATTCTGACTCAGCCCTACGGTCCAGGCGGCAACCGCATCGGCCATTCCAGAGTTTTGCATCGCTTTGCTAATGGCAAAGGCTGAAGCTATGGTCACCAAGATGTCCCAAGAAATATATTTGGTGTATTTACGGGCTGGAAATATTTGCAACCAGGCCATTAAAATAGTCACCACCGAGACGAAGAAGAACATATCCAACTTCATCTTGGGAAAAGCTTCCCGCACGGCGGGCAACTCGCCTATGGTAGCCCCGACAATCATCAGCAACAACAAACCGACACTAAGCCAACGTTTCCACACGGGCAAAGCAGGCTCTGCCTCCTTACCGTTCGACACCATCAAGAAAAATGAGGAGTCCCCCCAGTTCTGCATGAAGGTATCGTCGGTCAGCAATACTAACGTATCGCCTTCACGAAAGCGTTCCCTACGCATATCGTGCATAATTAGGGTCGTACCGCCCCGTCGCAATTCCAACAGCGTAGCACCGTACTTACGTTTGAAATCGAAATCAAACACGCGCTTGTTGATGGCGGGAAAGCGAGCACCAAGCACAACTTCCACCCGGTGCAACCCCTTGTCGCGCTCTTCAGTCGAAGTGAGCGCATCCCGATCTTCGCGATTAGCAGGCAGCAACCGAGGTGAAAAGACAAAAAGATAAATGAGCCCGAGCAAACATACGACCAATCCTACCTTGCCAAGTTCGAACATACCAAATCCCGAATAGCCTGCCTCGATGACCATGCCATGAATCACGAGGTTCGTACTCGTACCAATGAGGGTACACACTCCGCCAAGGATAGTGGCATACGACAAAGGTATCAAGAGTTTTGTCGGAGCTAATCGATGCTTCTCAGCCCAGCGTTTAATCATGGGAGCAAAAATAACCACCACAGGCGTGTTATTAAGGAAGGCTGAAATCAACGAAACGATAGGCAGCATGCGTATTTGCACAGCCGTTACCCCCGTTTTCCCTTTCGGTAACAGATTGCGCAATAGGGTTTCGAGCAATCCTGACCTCCGCACTCCCTCACTGACCAAGAAGAGCAGGGCCACAGTCATCATGCCTTTATTGGAAAAGCCTTCGAGTAACTCTTTCGGGGTCAAAATGCCAGCACAAAGAAAAACAACGGCTCCCGACAACAATACGAGGCCGGGACGCATACGATCCTTGATCAGAGCAAGAATGATAAAGAAGAGAACCAGAAGTACAAACAGGGGAGTAAAACTCATACGCGAAACGAAGCGATGGGAAAAGATAAAAGAAAAAGAGACGGGCTGTTACCTAGGAACATACCCGCCCCAATTAGAAGTATAGCTTGTGAAGAGCTTGCCTCACAACGGAAGCAGGCTTCTGTTGGCAAATTACGAACGCTTGACGAGGAAGAAAGGATTGTGCAAGTCTTCCTTATTATAGTGCAAGGGCTGCCCCGTCTCTGCATCCACAACCTCACAGCCTGCCGCGACTGCTATGGCATGCCCCGCTGCAGTGTCCCATTCCATAGTAGGAGCCAAACGAGGATAAACGTCTGCCTGCCCCGCAGCGACGAGGCAAAGTTTCAGCGAACTGCCCGCACTAACTGTCTCGACCGCACCGTACTGCTGTTCCAGGTTATTGATAAAGCTTTGGGTGGCTTCTGACAGATGTGAACGCGAAGCGACCACTCTGCAGGGATGGGACTGATTTAGGTCTTCTGTGGGGAGTGCTCGTGCCACTCCGACGGCGAGCGTTTCGCGGTCTACATCTGCCACCCAAGCCCCTTGGCCTACTTCACCCCAATAGAGGCGATAAAGCGCGGGTACGTAGATTACGCCCAAAATGGGAGTACCATTTTCAACCAAGGCAATATTGACCGTAAATTCGTCATTGCGCTTCAAAAATTCCTTGGTACCATCAAGCGGATCAACAACCCAAAGCTGTTTCCAGTCCTTGCGAGCTTCGTAAGGCAAATGGATGCCCTCTTCACTCAGCACGGGAATACCTGTTGCTTCAAGGATGGGAGCGATGACTGCATGCGAACGGCGATCAGCTAAGGTCAACGGAGAGTTATCCGCCTTACGCTCTACTTCCCAGTCGGTTTCAGGATGGGTATAGATTTCCATGATTGCAGCGCCCGCTTGAATAGCAGCTGCCTGGATTGTTTCTTGGATATTCATCGATATTTGAAATTTGATAAAGGAATAAGGAAAGGAGAATGCCCCAAGCGAAGGGTTACACGCTATAGAAATTACTCCCTACCCCATCCATAATTTTCCCTTCGGAACGATCCACACCTTAAAACTCCATAGAGAAGGAAATACCACGTTGGTGCATGTCACGCAACGTAGGAGTCAATCTTTTCACGAAACCTTCCCATGAACGTACGGGAGCTGGACTCCAGCCTACTTCGGCCAGTGCGAGTGCACGAGGGTAAGCCATGTAGTAAATACGCTCGGGCGAAGTAATACATTCGCTCCAGAGGGTACCAGCCACACCAAAGAGATTGTTCTTTTCAAATTCCTCACCCATCCCCCACGAGGGATCGAGTTCATACGTCCGTTTGAGCGGCGTCACAGGCATTCCCCAATTTACTTCAGGCATATCGCCCTGTGCCATAGGATAATCTAGATAGCAATGTTCACCCGGACAGAGCATAATCTTGGCATTGTTAGCCACGGCTGCATCGATGGCCGCACGGGTCAGGCCGTGACGCCAAGCAAAGGTGACACACCCCGGTTGTATCTTCTTGAAGTCTGTTTCATACCAGAACATGGGCACCTTCTGGTGACGGGTACGCAACGTATCAATTACACGGTTAAACATGTACTCTTGCAAGCGCCAGTTCTCTGAGCGGTCGGTCGTAGTAATGCCGAGCTTCTTCTTGAGACTCTGACACTTCGGACAACTAGTCCAACAATCGAGTGCAGGCATACCGGCCTCATCACCACCGAGGTGAACATAAGGAGAGGGGAATACAGTAGCGAGTTCTGCAAAAACATTGCCGAGAAACTCGTACGTAAACTCATTGCTCGGGCAAAGCAGCTCGTTAGACACACCGCAAGTCGTGCGAATGGGCACTTGCTTAGCGTGACAGGTCAGCTCGGGATAAGCATGAATAGCTGCCACCTCATGACCAGGCATTTCAATCTCAGGGATAACCTGGATATGGTATTTAGCCGCAAAGGCTACAAGTTCGCGAAGCTGTTCCTGCGTATAATAACCACTCACGGGGATTTGCATATCATCCATTCCAACGCGGGCAGACGATACTTCCGTCAAGCGAGGATACTTTTTGATTTCGATACGCCAAGCCTGATCATCAACCAGGTGGAGATGAATCGCATTGAGCTTATAACGTGCCATTTCAGGAATGAACGCCTTCAGTTCCTCAAAGGGAATGAAAATGCGACAAGGATCCACCATCAGCTCACGGATGTGTGTGCGGGGTTGGTCAGCAATGCGCAGAGCGGGAATCACTTCACAACACTGAGCTGTCGCGTTATCGCGAAGCAGCTGGTCGAAAGTCATGAGTCCGTAGAATACACCAGTAGCTGTCTGTCCCTTGATGTGTACTTCCTGTCCCTTGATAGTCAACGTGTAGGCTTCGGGATCACTGAGGCTCTTGTCAAGCTCAAGGTAAAGGATTGCCTTACCCTTGCGACGAGCTTCCTTGGGCAAAGGCAGACGTTCGCGAAGAATGCGCTCGGCATGAGCACATTCGTTTTCTAGTCCGGCAACTGACTGTACTTCCCATTTTGCCAAGACCTTAAGGCTCTCGCCATCGGTTTGTTGCAATTCTGCAGGTGCGGGCATGAGCGATTGTTGGGGATTGCAAATGCCGTTGGCAGCTATCGGATTACTATAGAAATCCTTCCAGCCCTCAGCCTTGCGATACTTCACCTCTGAACCCTTCGGCACGATAAGTTTCACCTTTTTACGGTCTAAACCATAGAAAGCGAAGGAGCCTGCAGCAGGAGGCACTGGAGAAAGGACACGTACAGTCTTGAGTCGAGGTAGACGGGCAAACGCAAAGTCACCCAAAACGGGATTTCCCTCAATAACAATTTCTTCGAGCGAATCGCAGGAAGAGAAGGCAGCATCACCCACACGTTTCAAAGACTTCGGAAGGGTAATGTAACGCAATCCACGGCAAGCGAAGAATGCATGGGTACCAATGGTCTGCACATTCTCGGGCAAAACAACCGTTTGGAGTTTGCGACGCGAATGAAACGCATTATTGGGTACAGCTGGACAATCGGCCATACCAAGGTCCACCTTTTGAAGTTGCCAACAAAGGTCACGCAACTGGCGAAAATCGGAATTACCCTTGGTTGAGAGCGTACCCGTAAGCTTAATATCTTTAGCATCCGCCTTTTGTTCAGCGGTAAGATCCTGCATACGACTTGCCGTTTGGGCAAAAAGTCCGAGCGACAGGAACGAGAAAGTCAACGTGAGAAGTGTTTTCATGCAAACAGACATATGGGTTTAGAAACTCAGCGTACGGCTACCGTCTTCATTTTCGTCCAAGGTTACACGCACAGCGTCACCCGGCAATACATCCTCAATGAGTTCAGGCCATTCAATGAAACAAAGTGCACCAGAGTAGAAGTAATCTTCGTAACCCATATCATACACTTCGTCCAGCTTCTTAATGCGGTAGAAATCAAAATGGTAAATCAATTCGCCCGTTTCGTCAGAGCGATATTCATTGACAATGCTGAAAGTCGGCGAGTTGACAATGTCTGTCACGCCGAGGGCCTCACATACAGCCTTGATAAAAGTTGTCTTGCCAGCTCCCATCTTGCCATAAAAAGCAAAAACGGTGCTTTGGTCCATCGCCTGAATAAAGGCTTCAGCCGCAGCTGGCATTTCTTCGAGTGATTGGATACGAATTTCCATAAGAGTTAGGATTGAAATAAATGGAAGACATTTCTAAAAATACCAGTTGAAGAGTAGAGGGTTGAAAAAGTGAATGGGAATGATCCCAAATTCAAGAATGAACATTTCACTCCACTGACCCTTCAACGAATCAATGATTAGAACCTGTCTTTTGAAAGAAAGATTGGGGCTAAACTGCCCCTATAAGAGCTTTATATTACGCGACCGCACCTTGAAACATATTACGGTTCGAGACCAAGCAAACGAAGCAAGGCCTCCACACTTTCCTCTAGTTTAAGGTGAGAGGTATCGAGCGCAAGGGCTGGATTTGCCGGAGCTTCAAAGGGAGCTGAAATGCCTGTAAAGTTCTTCACTTCGCCCTTACGAGCCCGTGCATAAAGTCCCTTCACGTCTCGACGTTCACACTCTTCCAAGGGCGTGGAAATATACACTTCCTTAAAATCATCAGCCCCGATGATTTGAGCGGCCAACTGGCGCAACTCTTCCGTCGGACTGATAAAGGCGGCAATGGTAATGATACCCGTATCGACAAAGAGCTTGGCAACTTCGGCAATGCGGCGGATATTTTCGCGACGGTCCTCTTCTGAAAAACCGAGGTTGGCATTGATTCCCGAACGGATATTATCCCCATCAAGGATGCGACAAAGCAAGCCTCGACGATGAAGTTCGCGTTCTAACGCAATCGCTACCGTACTCTTACCAGAGCCACTCAGTCCCGTAAACCAGAGCATCACACCACGTTGGTGCAACAACTCTTCCTTGTCCTGACGACTCAACATGCGGTCGAACACGGGATAAATATTTTCTTGTTGTTTCATATCGGTGCAAAGATAGTGCTTAGTAGATAGTTGGAAAACGAATTGACAAAGGATATGTTGTGAAAGACGCACGACGGAGCACAAAGATCCATCAATGCATTCTAAAAAGCGAACAAATCAAGCAAGAATACTTCCCTTGATTTGAAAGACTCATTTCCAAAGTCAATACGTTCCCGCAAAAAGTGCAAAAGCCCCAAAGTACTTGCGCTACACGATGTAACACAAGGACCTGGGGGCTTACTTTACTTTGGAAGAAATATTATTTCCACATCATCCGTTTCACCATCAGTTTTCCACGTTTCACAACACAAACATTCGACAATGCTCGACGCAAACGACTGTCGAGAATGATTAACATCACCGAGAAAAGAATAAGCAGGATACCAGACAAGAGTCGCGGAGTCAGCACTTCACCAAAAAGTGTAACGCCGACAATAATGGCAGTAACAGGTTCGAGCGCACCCATGATGGCCGTCGAGGTCGAACCAATACAACGAATCGCCATGGCCATAAATACAAGGGATATCACTGTCGGAACAATGCCAAGAAGCAAGGCAAACGACCAAGCACGCGCACCATGATGCATCTGAATGCTACCTGTTGGAGTAAACGTGGCATAAAGTGTGAGAAATATCAAGCAGAAAAACATGGCATAAAAGGTCAGCTTAACACTAGACATGACGATGCCACTCCGATTGACTGCTATGATATAAAGGGCATAGGTTAAAGCGGAAATAAGAATCAACACAACGCCCAATGTACGAATCGGCTGTCCATTATCTCCCTCATAAAGCAGAGATATTCCCCCGACAGTAAGCGCGATGGCTAGCAACGAGGGCCATTTCAACCTTTCATGAAAAAAGACGGCCATCAAAATGGCAACAAAAACGGGATAAGCGAAAACCAAAGTAGCAGCTACGCCGGCAGCCATGTAATGAAAACTGAGAAAGAAAGTGGCTGAAGAAACGGCAAACAAGCCACCAAGCAATGCCAACACTCCCGTTTCACGACGAGTCAAGGAAAAACTCTTGCGTTGCACTTTCATCAGGAGGCCCAACACAAAGGAGCCGATGAGAAAACGGTAAAACAGGACAGAATTAGAATGGTATCCTTCCTGGTAAAGGTAAAGTGCACAAAGGGGGTTCATGCCGTAACTCACGGCAGAGATGCAGCCAAAGATGCCGCCTTTCACTGAATTGTTTAGCATTGTATTGTTTGTTATTCTAGAGTTGCAAAGGTACGAAGTCGAAAACAAATAGGCGAAGGGAAAGATATCTGTCGCCATTCAGCCGCTCCACACTCATAAAAGAGCACAACAATCGCCCCGTTTCTCCCCCATTACACCCAGCATACCCCTCGTTTTTTACACACAGAAACTGATTTTATCCCGAAAAGGTTTGGCACATTTCAAAATTCTTTCTACTTTTGCACTCGCAAAACGGGATGTAGCTCAGTCCGGTTAGAGTACGCGTCTGGGGGGCGTGTGGTCGCTGG